>Ga0207675_100000011_pt1 | contig 143162 bp, 145 predicted proteins | sample KBSSwiS42_FD_184305 | JGI IMG/M metagenome (GOLD analysis project Ga0207675, IMG submission 184305) | Switchgrass rhizosphere microbial communities from Kellogg Biological Station, Michigan, USA - KBS Switchgrass S4-2 (SPAdes) (version 2) | ecosystem: Host-associated > Plants > Roots >...
GTCGTTGAACGGGCGGTCCTTGGGCGCGAAGTCATAGTAGAAGCCGTCGTCGGTCGCCGGACCGAAGGTGATCTGCGTGCCGGGGAACAGGTTCTGCACCGCTTCGGCGAGGATGTGCGCATAGTCGTGGCGCACGAGCTCGAGTGCGTCCTTCTCATCCTTCGCCGTGATCAGCGCGAGCTCTGCGTCGCCATCGAACGGGCGCATGATGTCGCGCACCTCGCCATTGACGCGCGCTGCCATCGCCGCCTTGGCAAGGCCGGGGCCGATCGCGGCGGCGATGTCCGCCGGCGTAGCGCCCGGCGCGACTTCGCGGACCGAACCGTCGGGAAGCGTGATGCGGAACATCTCGGACACTAGATTCTCGCTGGCTGGAAAGGCCTGCGGCTTATGCGCGCGGGGCGCGGCAGGCAAGCAATTGTGATCGGCCATGACTCGTCTCGCGGCGCCTTGGGAAGATCGGAGAACGAGTGCGAAGACGCCCGCCCACCCGTTCCCGGGCGGGTCCGGCTGCAGCGCCTAGGCGCGCACGCCGGAAACCCCAGGGAGTCCCAGGGTGGTAGTAGTGGTCGCAGAAGGTGTGCAGTACATGACCGCTATATAGGCCGAAACATCGGTACAATCCAGCGACCGCCATTGCGCCGGATCGGGAGCTCGGCTCGCCGCCGCTTTGGGTCGGCCGGTCCTGAGCGGAGCAACCCGCGCACCAATGCCTGCGTAGGTCCCTTGAAGCCCGTTAACGGGCAGAGGAGAAAAGCCATGAAACGGATCAACTTGCTTGCCGCGGCTGGGTTCGCTGCTGCGGCGCTGATCGGGGTTTCGGCGGGTGCGAGCGCGCAGGATTATAACGACTACGACGACACTTATCTTAGCTCATATAACGACAATCGCTACGACCACGTTTGGGACGTCAACCGCGACGGCCGCATCGACTGGCGCGACCGGCGGATTCTCGAGCGCCGTCGCGACCGCGAGCGTCGCGAATATCGCTACGATCGCCGCTACGGCGAGCGCAATGACTGCTGGAACGAATGGCACGACGGCTATCGTAGGCGAGTGTGTCGTTGACCCAATCGCGCGGGCGCCTCAGGGCGCCCGCCGGTTCGGCTGGGGTTCAGCACATGCCCGCTAGCGGCGGGCCATGTTACGCAGCCATCACATCCTCAGCGCCGCATCCAACCTGCTCGGCATTTCGCTGCTGATCATCGCGGGACTGCACATCGCCAACCGCACCGAAAAGAGCTTTGCCGATGAGATCGCGTGGATCGGCGCGCTATGCTTCGCGCTGAGCTGCGGCTTGTCCTATCTCGCGATCCGCTCAGGCGACGATCCCTCGCGCAGCGAGACGGCCGCCGACATGCTTTTCCTGACCGGCCTGTGTGCGCTTGTCGTGGCAGTGGCGGTGCTGGCGCTATCGCATGTCGTATGAGCCGACTCAGCGCCGCTTGCGTGGCGCATTGAGCGCGGCACCGCCGCGGAATAGCTCTTTGAGTGCCGCTTCGTCGATCGTTTCGCCTTCACGAATGTCGATCGCGCGGCGGACGTTGCCGTCGAGGCTCGAGTTGAACAGCTTGGCGGGATCGTCGAGCGCAGCGCCCTTGGCGAAGGTCAGCTTGACCACCGCCTTGTAGGTTTCACCGGTGCAGAGGATGCCGCCGTTGGCATACCAAGTCGGCACGCCGCGCCATTTCCATTCCTCGACCACGTCGGGCACGGCCTGGTGGATCAGGGCGCGCACGCGAGCGAGCGTCGCGCCGCGCCAGTCGCCGAGCTCGGCGATCCGCGCGTCGATCAGTTCGGACGGCGAGTTTTCGATCTGCGCTTCGGTCATCCTGCTTCTCCTTTCGATCAAGCGCGGGCGGCACCCCGCGCGCTGCGCCAGCGCAGCACGTAGGGCAGTGCAAACAAATAGAGACCGGTGACCAGCAGTGCGATCAGCGGGATCAGCGCGAGCAGGCCCATCCAGACAGGCGGCGGGCCGCTTCCCATTGCGATCATATAAGTGACGACGCCCGCGACGAAGGCGATCGAAAACCAGCGGTGCGTCTGCCGTATCCAATGGTTCCAGCGCATGGGGTTCCTCCCTCGTCCGTTCAATCGATCCGTGCGAGCACCTGCTCGAGTTCGCCAAAGAACTTCTGCCAGCCGAACCGCGCGCCGTGGAACGCCTGGTCCTGGTCGGGGCGGAACCCGGCCTGCTCCATGCGCAGATGCGTGCCGGCCGACGTTGGCGTGAGTGTCCAGGTGACGATGCTTTCGAGTCCCATCGCATCCCAGCGATAGGCGAGCGTACGTTGCGGCTCGATCTCGAGCACTTCGCAATCGACCGAGCCCCAGTCGCCGCTCAGCGTGAAGCGCTGCCCCAGCACCGGCGCGAAATCGTTGCGCATCAGCCATTCGGAAATCAGGTGCGGCTGGGTGAGCGCGCGCCACACACGATCGAGCGGGAATGCCAGGTCGCGCTCGACGACGACCGAGCGAAGTTCGGTTGCGGCTTGAGTCATTGGTCCATCCTCTTGAGCAGGTCTTCGAGTTCGTCGAACTTGTTTTCCCAAAACCCGGCCATCTCCTTCGTCCAGTCGACGAGCGGGGCGAGCGCGCCGAGCGCGGCGCTGTAATGCGTCTGGCGGCCCTGTGGGCGATCGCGCACCAGCCCGGCCAGCTTGAGCTGCGCGAGATGCTTGGACACCGCCGGTTGCGAAACGCCCGCGCGCGCCGTGAGCGCCGCGACGGTCAGATCGCCTTCACGGCACAGGCGTTCGAAGATCGCGCGCCGAGTCGGATCGGCGAGCGTGCGAAACAGCATGTCGTGCGCGCCTGTCATGGGGATGGATAACTCAGGGGTTATGGATGTCGCGACCCATAACCGCGTGGTTATGCATCCGTCAAGTGGCTGGCAAAGCTGTCTCCCAGATTACGACGCGGTTCAGCAACGCGTCGGCGAACCGCGGCTAGATTCGACGCCGGTCCAACCCCCGGGCCGAAAAGGAGATTTGCCATGAAACTGTCGAAGATGGTTGCCGCCGCCGGCTTGGCGCTGGTCGCGCTCACCGGCGCCACGGCTGCCAGCGCGCATCCCGATCGTTGGGAGCGCGAGCATCGCTACCAACGCCTGCATCGCTGGGAACGGCACCATGCCTATCGCTGGGAACGCCGTCATCGCGGCTATGACCGCTGCTGGATCGAGTGGCACCATGGGTACCGCGAGCGTATCTGCCGCTACTGACGGATCGGCCGCGAGCGTTCGCGGCTGGGCTCACGCCAGCCCGAACGGCACCACCATGTTGCCGGCATAATGTCCGACCCGGGCGCGTCCGAGATAGGGCGCGCCCATCTCCGAGCACCAGCGGCGGATCATTGCTTCGGGATCCTCGATCCACGGCGGGTCGTTGGCCTGGATCGCAACGATCTGGCCGAGCCGCACGCCGGCGATGCCCCTGAGCTGGGTGGCGTGCGCCATCTGGAAGAACATGCGATCGATCCGGTAGAGCGGCTCGTCGACTTCCTCGACGATCAGCACGTGATCGGTGAGGTCGGGCAGCCATTTGGTGCCGATCAGTGCATTCAGGATCGCGAGGTTGAATACCGCGCTCGGCTTGCCGTCGAGCCCGGGCTCGATCGCGTCGCGGCGCTGCTCGACCAGCCAGCCGAGCGCACGCGCGACTTCCTGGCCGTGATTGTCCTTGCGCCCGATCTCGATCGGCATCGGTCCGTGTACCGGTCGCCCGATCCGCCGTGCGTAGAGCGCCGCGAGCAGGAAACCCATGTCCGAATAGCCGAGATAGGTCTTGTTCTTCGCCGCCGGAGCGAGTTGCGGCATCACGGATTCGAGCAGGCGGTTCGACCCATAACCGCCGCGCGCGAACCAGATCGCGTCGAAGCCGGCATCATTGGCAAATTCAAGAAAGGCGGCGGCGCGCACGGCGTCGGGGCCGGCGAAGTGGCCTTCGTTCTGGAAGCATTGCGAGTGGAACACGAGGTCGACCGTCGGGTAGAGGATCGCGGCGAGCGCGGCGACGCGGTTCGCGACGCTGGGATCGACCGACCGCCCCGGTGCCACTACGCCGATCCGCATTTACATCCCCCGTCCGCCGTGTTTTCGCATTACTCGCTTTGCGCGGAGCTTGTCCAAAGCTTTGCTCGGCACTCATTCGGTCACGACCTGTTGTCATCGGTTTGCGCGGTGTCGGGAGCAACTTCCGCCGCGGGCGCCCCGTGCGCGGCGCTTTCGGCCGGATAGTCGACCGGTTCGGTGTCGGCGGCAATTGCGGGAGCCCAATCCGGATCGCCGGACGAGGGCGCGCTCTCTGCTGGCGGCGCCGGCGGCGGGGGGAGCGGCTTGCCCTGCAGTGCCATCACCATCAGCGCGTCGCGTTGATAGATGTCGGGATAGGTCGTCAGTCGACCGCCCGGGTCGAAATCCAGCGTGAAGTATACGATCCGCACCGGCCAGCGCTGCGCGAGGGCGATCGTCCGCGTGTCCATCTGGCCGAGCGCATCGACGATCGGCTGTGGATTGCCCGCGAGCGTTTCGGCGAGCGCCTCGATATTCTGCACGCGAATGCAGCCGTGGCTGCGCGCGCGGTCGATGGCGCCGAACAGACCCTTGGCCGGCGTGTCGTGCAGATAGATTGCGTGCGGGTTGGGCATCTGGATCTTGAGGCGCCCGAGCGAATTGGCCTCGCCCGGTTTCTGCTTGGCGCGGAGCGTGCCCGAAGCGTCGCGCTCAAACACGAAACCCTTGCGGTCGGCGCTGTACCCCTCGCGCAATTCGCCCTTGGCGAGGATGCTGGCGGGCACGTTCCACCATGGATTGACGATGATGGCATTGGCCCGCGCCGCGAGCGCGGGCGTCGGCGTGTCCGGCGCGCCCACTACTGCGACGAACGAGGCACGTACCGTGCCATGATCGATCAGATCGACGCGTTGTGCCGGCACGTTGATCCGCAGCATGCGTTCGGGCGTATCGCGCGGCATCCAGCGCCAGCGTTCGAGATTGGCGAGCACCGATGCGCGGCGCGGATCGCCGGGCGCGAGTTGCGCGAGCATCGCCTTGAGCGCCCGATATTGCGGCGCGGCCGGCAAGAGCCCGGTCATCCATTGTGCGAGCTGGCCGTTGGCACGCGCCTGCCGCAGCTGCGCGCGCAACTGGTCAGGCGATACCTTCGGGCCTTCGATCGACCAATCGAAGCGCGCGCGGTCCTTTACGCGGCCCTGCGCGAAATCCTCGGCGAGCGTGAGTGCCGCTTCGTCGGCCATGGCCGTGACTTCGGCCGAGATGCGGTGGTTCCGTACGGCGTCGCGCAGCGCGGCATCGTGGTAATCGGCCGGGTTGAGGCCCTCGGCGGCGGCGGAATCGATAAGTTGCACAAGCTGCTGGAGGTTGTCGGAGCGCCACGTGTCGGACTGCGCCAGATCGCCATGCCGGCCACACCCCGACAGCAGCAGCGGCGTCGGCGCGAGGACGATGGCGAGTGCGGCCAGCTTGCAAAATATTGAATTAGAACGATTGTCCATCGACCCTTGTCCACCTGCCTCGTGGTGCGACAACGATCGAGCCGGGGCTGCGCTCCCATCCGGCGCGCGAACGCCACCCTTGCCGGACGCGGGCAAACCGCCGATAGCCGCGCACCATGCCTGATCGCAGCTATTTCTTCGTCGGCGTCGGCGGCAGCGGGATGATGCCGCTGGCGATGATTCTAGCGGGCCAGGGCGGCAAGGTCGCCGGGTCGGATCGCAACCTCGACTCCGCCCGGCTGCCCGCCAAGTTCGACTATCTGCGCGCCGCCGGCGTCGAGCTCCATCCGCAGGACGGGAGCGGGATAACGTCGCCCGACCAGATCGTCGTCGCCTCGGCGGCCGTCGAGCCGCAGGTCCCCGACATGGTCGCGGCCGAACGCGTCGGTGCCGAGCGGATGAGCCGCGCGGAGCTGCTCGCGAGCCTGTTCAATGCCGCGCCGCTGTCGATCGGGGTCGCGGGTACGAGCGGCAAATCGACCGTTACCGGCATGATCGGCTGGATCCTGCATGCGACCGGGCGCGACCCGACGGTAATGAACGGCGCAGTGATGAAGAATTTCGCGACTCCCGACGCGCCGTTCGCGAGCGCGTTGGTCGGGCAGGGCGATGCGTTCGTCTCGGAGGTCGACGAGAGCGATGGATCGATCGCGCTCTATTGGCCCAAGATCGCCGTGCTCAACAATGTGAGCCTCGATCATAAGTCGCTCGACGAGCTGCGCGACCTGTTCCGCACCTTCATCGCCAAGGCGGGCACGGCGGTGGTCAATCTCGACAATGGCGAGGGGGCGGCGTTGGCGATGACCTTGCCACGCGATCGTGTGACGCGTTTCGGCATCGAGCGCGACGCCGATCTCGTCGCCGAGGCGCTGGTCGAGGAGCGGTTTGGCGTGGACTTCACGCTGCGCGCCGGGAGTGAATGCCTGCCCGTGCAGTTGCGCGTGCCCGGACGTCATAATGTCTCGAACGCGCTGGCCGCCATTGGTGCGGCCAGGGCGGCCGGCGTACCGCTTGCCGACGCCGTGCGCGCGATCGAAGGCTTCGTCGGTCTGCGTCGGCGGTTCGATTTGGTCGGCGAGGTGGGCGGCGTCGCCGTGATCGATGATTTCGGGCACAACCCCGACAAGATCGCCGCGACGCTCGACACGCTGCATGCCTTTCCGGGGCGGTTGCTGCTGCTATTCCAGCCGCATGGCTATGGCCCGCTTAAGGTGATGCGGCGCGAACTGGTCGAGAGCCTCGCGGCGCGGCTAAAGGCCGAGGACGTGCTGGTGCTGCCCGATCCGGTCTACCAGGGCGGCACGGTGGCACGCGAAGTCACCAGCGCGGATATCGTCGGCGACCTGGCGGCGGGCGGGCATCAGGCGCTGTACATCCCCGATCGCGCGGCCGCAGCGGCGCATCTGGTTGCCATCGCCCGTGCCGGCGACCGCATCGTTGTGATGGGTGCGCGTGATGACACGCTCAGCCTGCTCGCGGAGTCGATGCTGGAGAAGCTGGGCGGCTGACACGCCCCCCAGGCTAGAGCGGGGCGCCGTTAATCTGACCCATCTCCGTCATGCCGGCCTTGGGCCGGCATGACGATTCAGATATTCGGCATCCTGCTCCAAATCAGCCCCGTGGCGCGTTGCCACGCGGGCCGGGGCGGCGGTTGCCGTGCTGCTGCCCGGACGGACGCCCGCCATCCTGTGCGCGGCGCTGGCCTCCGTCGGGTGCGCGCCGCTGTTGCGGAGCGGCGTCGGCGCGGCCGGGGCGCTGCTGGCCATTGGGTGCCGGCCGCGAATCGGCATGCTGGCCGCCGCGGGGATGGGCCGGGCGCTGGGCGCGTTCGCCCAGCGGGCGTGCTTCGAGAGTCTGGCCGTCGCGGGCGCGCCGCGGGTCGCGGTCGCTTGCCGGACGAGCGGCATGGGTGGCGCGCGGCGGACGACGATCGCCCTGCGTGCGACGCGGGCCGCGCTGGTCGCGCTCGTCGTCGGAGGGACGGCGCGCCGGGAGCGGCAGGCGCGAAGCTTCGCGCAGGAAGTTGTCCGGCAGCGGCAATTCGGTCAGCTTGATCTTGGTCAGCCGCTCGATGTCGCGCAGATAGGGCCGCTCGTCGGGCGCGACGAAGCTCTCTGCGACGCCGTCGGCGCCCGCTCGTGCGGTGCGGCCGATGCGGTGGACGTACTGCTCCGCGACATTGGGCATCTCGAAATTATAGACATGGCTGATGCCTGCGACGTCGATCCCGCGCGCGGCGATATCGGTCGCGATCAGCACGCGCAGGGCGCCGGTGCGGAAGGCCTGGAGCGCTGCGGTGCGCTGCGCCTGGCTCTTGTTGCCATGGATGGCCGCCGCCTGGACACCGGCAGTGGCAAGATGCCGCACGACGCGATCGGCACCATGTTTGGTACGCGTGAACACGAGCGCGCGATCGATAACGGCGCTGCCGGTCGCTTCGCTGCTCAGCCCCGCGCGCAACCGTAGCGTCAGCAGTGCCTGCTTCTCGGTCTGGTTGAGGAAGGTGGCATATTGCTCGACACGCTCGGCGGTGGTCGCCTGCGGCGTGACTTCGACGCGCACCGGATCGTGCACGAACTGCTTGCCGAGGTCGGCGATCGCCTTGGGCATGGTCGCCGAGAAGAACAAAGTCTGGCGCTCCTTGGGGAGCATCGCGGCAATGCGCTTGAGCGGATTGATGAAACCGAGGTCCATCATCTGATCGGCTTCATCGAGCACGAAAATCTCGACGTTGCGCAGCGTGAGCGCACGCTGGTCGATCAGGTCGAGCAGGCGGCCCGGCGTAGCGATCAGGATGTCGCAGCCCGGCACCAGTGCGCGCGCCTGCTTGCCGACGGGGACGCCGCCGAAGATGCACTGGACGCTGAGCGAGAGATATTTGGCATAGCCGCGGATGTTTTCGGCGATCTGCGCCGCGAGCTCGCGCGTCGGCGTGAGCACCAGCATGCGGCACGCGGCGTTGCGGCGCGGCTGTGGGTTCCTGGCGAGACGGTGGAGCGAGGGGAGCGAAAACGCAGCGGTCTTGCCGGTGCCAGTCTGCGCGATTCCGAGCAGGTCGCGGCCCTGGAGCAGTGCCGGGATCGCCTGGCGCTGGATCGGCGTGGGGTCGCTATAGCCCTTGGTGCCTAGCGCGCGCAGGATGGGCTCGGCGAGGCCGAGATCGGAGAAATAGGTCATTGGAATCCTTCTAGGGGTCGCTGCGCTTGTCGCGCAGTCGGTGTGGTTTGAAGCGACCCTGCGTGAAGAAGGAAGCGTCTGTTGCTGTACCGATCGGCGTCCAAAGCAGGCCTGTTGGCCCTCACGCTGCTAGCGAACCGCGGAAACCCGCGTGCCGATCACTTGGCCGCCACATAGGGTGCAGTGCGGCAAAAGGCAAGGAAAACCTATGACCCGGCGGGGCCGTGCCCGAGGGATGGGCACGGCCCCGCCGTCGCCCGCTCACGGCGCCTCGCGGGCGTAGGCGATCGTGCAGCCGTCGGGGGCTTCGAACTGCAGACGGTCGCCGGATAGCGAATAGCGATAGCGGATCACGGCATCGTTGGCGGTCGACAGGGCGAGCACGCCAGGGTTGGGTTCGGCCCAGGTGCCGACGTCCCACACCGTATACTCGCCCGAGGTTGCGGCGCTGCCCCGGTAATGGCCGCCGGGCAGGATGGTGAGTTGCGCCGGATAGGGGGCCGCGCAGGCATCGCCCGCCCGCTTGCCCCAATTGCCGATCAACTCGCCCATCGCTGCCGCTCCTTCCCAAACCGATACCGGTGCAAAGACCGCTATCGGCGGCATGTGCAATGGTCCGCGCCGACTATTACAACGCGTCGACGGCAGACACCGCCTCACCCTTCAGCCCGCGCCGCGCGACCTGTTGCTTGAGCTTGTCGCGCACCGCGCCGCGATCGGCTTCCTTGGTGCCGAGGCGCACCAGCGTGGCGAGCTTGGCGAGCTCGGACTCGCTCATCACGCTGCTTTCGTCGACCAGCTGATCGACGCGTGCCTGCAGCGACTTGCCCTTGGGCCGATGCTTGAGCCCGGCGATGCGCTTGGCCTCGATCACCGCATAATGCGGCGCCAGCACTTCGTCGCCGATCGCCTGGTGGATCGCCGCGATCCCTTCCTCCAGATGATCGCCGCCGATCACGAGCACGACATGCGCGTCGGGAGTGGCGAGCATCTTATGCGCTGCCGCAGCGTGCGAGTCGCTCTTCGCGCCAGTGACGAGGATGGTGGTCTCGCCCTGCACGACGGCGTCGACGCCACCGGCCTCCCAGCGGACTTCGGCGCCGATCGTGTAGAGTCCCGCCGCCGGGAACAATGCTCCCTGCGCGCCGCGCAACAAGGTGAGATCGTGCGTCACCGACTCGTTCGGTCCCAGCACGCGCATCGGATGTTCCTCGATGCAACGGACCAGCGGACTGTAACTGCGCGTCGTGCCCGAAGAATCGGTCACCCAGCCGCGCACGAACTCCGATTTTAGACTGATCGTCGCGGGGGTCTCGATCGGCATGTCGCCGGTGTTGACCAGTTCGAGCTTGACGCGCGCCGGCGCGCCGATCGGCAGTTCGCCGAGCAGCGGCGTGATCCGCAGCTCGAGCCCAGGGACCATGAGATCCGTGTCGGTCGGCGTGATCGGCGGCGCGGTCATCGACGCCGTGCCGAACGCGGTTCCGCCCGGGCGCACGAAGACATCGGGATAGTGGCGCAACCGCTTGAGATCGTCAGGCGCATAGGCCCAGCGGATATTGGTCGGGAACGGCTGTGCCGCAGTGCCCGACGCCGCGATCACGTCGGTCGTGTTCATGAAGCCGTTGTCGACGGTGTTGTGATAGAGGCCGAATGCGTGGCCGAGCTCGTGCACCGCGGTGCGGAAGAAGGGTGCGGGCGACGCGCCGAAGCGCTGCCCGGCGACCTGCCCCCACTCGGGCGTGTTGGGAATCATCCAGGCAGTGGCGATGCCGACGCCTTCGCGCGGAACCTTGTTCGAATCGGTGCCGCCGGCGTCGTACATGATGCCGCGCGGCGTCGAGTCGATCGTCTTCACGGCGAGGATGTGATAATGCCACTCATTGTCGAGGCTCACGGCGTCGCGCCGCGCGAGCATCGCCGCGTGCATCTCGGCATCGGACCAGCCTGCGCCACTCGGTTCGGCGACATTGGTGTCGCTGACGGAGACCTGCGCCTCCCAGTTTAGCGTGTCGAACACCTGCGCCCAGCCGATCCCGACACCATTATCGAGCGGCTGCTCGCAGCCGTTGACGGCATCGATCTCGACGCGGACCTTGCGCAAGCGTGCCGAGAGCCAGCCCATCTTGAGCCGCCCAGTGACTGCGCCGGAGGCATTCTTGACATCGCCCTCGAGGTAATTGGCACTCGAGGGATAGCCGGCCGGCGCGGCCATGAACGTCATTTGCGCGGTGTAGGCGCCGTCGAGCGTCCAGGTGCCGGTCGCCGCGGCGAAGCGGTGGAGCTCGAAGCCGAGCGCGAAGCTGTTGCCGAACACGAACAGCTCGGGGATGTTCGTCACGCGCATATAATAGCGATAGCGCGACCGCGCGAAGACCGGGATGCCCGCCGAGGGATTGGGCGGCGCGCCCAGTACGATGCGAATGGGCCGCTGCGCGATCACGAACTGCGGACGTTGATAGAAATCGCCGCTCGCAGTGCGCCCACCGAACACGCTTTCGACGCGCATCGTGCCGTCATAGCTGATCAGCGGGCTTGCCGTCGGCGAATAGTTGAGCAGCCAGCAGCCGGCGCGGACCGAGCGCCGCATGATCGGGATGAGGTGCCCGAGCCGCTCGGGATCGAGCGTGTCGCGCTCAGCCGACGGGTCCTCGCCATCGGTGGCAGCAAGCTCCGGATCGAGCGTGGGGTCGAACCCCGTCGCGATCGTGTCGGGAAGCGGTGGAAGAAAAGAGTCGAGCTCGGGCGATGACGTCGGCATGGTCGAACCTCGCAAGGTCGCGCGCCCGGATCGCAGGCGCGACGGACCGGTTGGCGCGCCCCGCCAAGTGGCGGTCGCGCGGGTTGATGCAAACAGGCGCCGTATCTCCCCACGAAGGAAGACTACGGCTTGCGATTCCGAAGGCGCTCAGTGCGATGTCTATTTTAAAAAGCAGTTCGTGCAGTGCAGTTCGTGCAGTGACCGTTTCATGCAGTCGCCGATGCAGATCTCCAGCGGAAATCGCGCGACTCGGCAGCAGATACGATACTCTAGCGTATCGATTTTGCAAGAATGATTCTAAGTTGACCGGCAGCCAAATCATTCCGGAAATGAAATAAAAGTGCGATAGAGATTATGCAGGTTCGTGGAGTTTAGGCGGATATCGCCAGACAAATCTTGTGCACTACAACATCAATATTGTGCGATGCAACATTGGTTGTACTGGAATGGTTTCACGACGCGCTAGGCCAGCGCCTGGGCCTGCCGTCGTCCGCCGTTGCGCCACGTCGCGGGCGTGCTGCCGAATTCCGCCGCGAACCGGCGCGCGAACGCGCTCTGGCGCGAATAGCCCGCCAGATGCGCGACCGTCGCAATCGAATGATATTCGCTCGCGAGGTAGCGCAGCGCGAGTTCGCGGCGGACGTCGTTGAGCCGTTCGGCGAAGCTCAAGCCGTCCTTGTCGAGTGTGCGTTGCAGCGTGCGCACGTGCAGCCCGAGATTTTCGGCGACTCGCTCGATCGTAGCATTGCGACTGTGGATCAGGAGATAGATTGCGCGGCGGCCGTGCGCCTCGAAGCTGCCGCTCCGCGGATCGTGGCACGGCAGCGCATCGCCCGGATCAGCCCGCGCGAACGCGATGTGCTGGACGGAATGCTGCGCGGCAATGCCAACAAGGTGATAGCGATGGATCTCGGAATCAGCCCGCGGGCGATCGAACTCTATCGGCGGCGATGATGGACAAGCTGCAGGCGGCATCGGTGGCAGACGTACTGCAATGCGCCTGCGCGGCGGGGCCGGTGCCCGACGCCGGCCGTCGTGGCGACCTGGTCGACTGACAAAGCGTTCGCTCGCAGATATCAAGTCACCACGTCTAAAAGGAAAGGATCATTGACATCCATTGGTGACTGACGTAAAGCGACCTTGTCATATCGACAAGGAACCTTTCATGAAAGCCAATCGCGCGCAGAAGCGCTATAACCGCGATATCCTGGTTCTGATGGTGGGTTATGCCGCCGTCCTGATGAGCGTGGTCACCTATGCGCATGGGCATTGGCCGTTGCGCGGAGTGGCCGGTGTGGTGCTCGCGCTGCTGCCCGCACTGCCGATCATCGGCGTGTTCGGCGTGATGGCACGCTATCTGATCGAGGAAAGCGACGAATATATCCGCAGCCGGTTCGTGCAGCAGGCGCTGCTCGCGACGGGCCTTACGTTGAGCGTGTGCACCGCCTGGGGATTTCTCGAGAATTTCGGCGTCGCTCCGCATGTCTACGCCTATTACGCAGCGATCCTGTGGTTTGGCGCGCAGGGCGTGGTGGCGCTCTATGGCTGCCTCGCGCGCCTCATCGGCCGCGGAGAGGCGGCATGAAAAACCGCCTCAAGGTGCTCCGCGCCGAACGCGACTGGAGCCAGCAGGATCTTGCCGATCGGCTGGAGGTCTCGCGCCAAAGCGTCAATGCGATCGAGACCGGCCGCTACGACCCCTCGCTCCCCCTCGCGTTCAAGATCGCCGATCTGTTCGGCCTGGCGATCGAAGCGATTTTCACCAATCCCCATCGGGAGAACGATCAGTGATCCGCCGTCTTCTACCGTTTCACGCCTATTGCGACAGCCGCCTGCGCTGGCTGGCGCTGGCGCTGGCCATTTATGTGGCGATCACTTCGCCACACGCACATGGCCAGACCGTGCAGATGGACCATATTTCGATCACGGCGAGCGGGAAGGGCACGCCGGTGGTGCTGATTCCAGGCCTGTCGAGCCCCGGTGAAACCTGGGCGGGAGTGGCCGGGGGGCTTGCCGCCAAGCACCGCGTGTTCGTCGTCCAGATCAACGGCTTCGGCGGCGACGCGCCGGGCGCCAATCTCGAGCCCGGCATTCTTGCCGGCACCGTGCGCGAACTCGACGCATATCTGGACAAGGAGCATGCGCAACGTGCCGCGGTGGTCGGCCATTCGCTGGGTGGGCTGGTTGCGCTGATGCTCGCCAAGGCACATCCGGGCGACGTGTCGCGGCTGATGATCGTCGATGCACTGCCGTGGGTCGGGACGCTGTTCGGCGCGCAGCAGGTCGCGCAGGTCGAGGCGCAGGGCAAAATGCTCCGCGATCAGATGGCGGCGCAGTACGGCAAGCCCAATCCGGCCAACGACCAGGCAGTGGCGGCGAGCAACGCACTGAAGCCGGAGTCGCGCGCCAAGATCGCCGGCTGGTCGGCCATGGCCGACAAGCGCGTATCGGGGCAGGCTCTCTACGAGGACCTCACGACCGATCTCCGCAGCGACGTCGCGGGCATCGCGCAGCCGATCACGCTGGTAGTGCCTTATGGCGGCGCCAACAGCCAGGGGCAGACTGAGGCGCTCTATCGCGCGGCCTATGCATCGGCACCGCATTTGACGCTGGTTGCGATCGGCGACAGCGGGCACTTCGCCATGCTCGATCAGCCGGCCGCGTTCGACCGGGCCGTGACGGAGTTCCTCGTCCGTTGAGCGCTCGTTCGGGAATGCGCTCCAGCCCGCAATTTCAAACAATTGCCTTGCGTGCATCCATCCGCCGCCCCGCACGTTGGGAATGCAGACGGCGCGCAGCAATGCGCACCGCGGCGTCGGATGGATCGGATCCCGGCGCGACAAAAGGGTCCGTACGACGGAGGAGAGTGACATGAAGTATTTGTTCACGGCGGCCGCATTGGCGGTGGCCATCGGAGTCGCCGCGCCGGCGGCGGCGCAAAATGGGCGCGACTGGAACGGCGATCGCGGCGCGAGCAGCGACCGTGGCTGGAATGGTGACCGCGGCTGGGACCGCGACGCTTTCTGGCGGGACGCTCCGGCCGATAGCTGGCGGCGGATCGATTTCCTGCAGCGGCGGATCGAGCGCGGTCGCGCGGACGGTTCGCTCAGCCCGAGCGACGCACGCCGCGCGCAATATCAGTTGACGAATTTGCGCCGCCAGGCGTGGCGCATGCGCCGGCGCGACGGCGGCGATCTCAACAGCCGCGACGAGGCATGGCTGCAGACGCGGCTCGACACGCTCAGTCGCGAAGTGCGCTGGGCGCGCAACAACGGCGAAGTCGACTATCGTTATAATTCGGAAGGCTTCAATCCCGACCGCTTTTCGACATCCTATGACGCGCGCCGTTATTATCGCGACGGACCGCAGTATAGCGAGCGCAGGCTCGGGCCGAGCGACGAGGTCTATCGTGGCTCGGACGGGCGCTATTATTGCAAGCGCAATGATGGCACGACCGGTCTGATCGTCGGTGGAGCCGGCGGAGCGCTGCTCGGCAATGTAATCGACGGCGGACACAACCGCGCTGCGGGCACGCTGATCGGCGGCGCACTCGGCGCCATCCTTGGCAAGACCGTCGAACAGAATTCGAGCGACGTTCGTTGCCGTTGATCGATTGAGCGACAAAGGGCGCTCGCGGGCTTCGGTCCGCGGGCGCTTTTTTTGCGCAATATGCTGCAACCTTAGCTTCACTACTGGCGCTCAGGCCGGCACCTCCTCGCCGCAATAGCGCTCGACGAATGCCTGATGCGATGGGAGCCCCGATACGCGCTGCGCCACCTGGCGGCGGATGCCGTCGAGCATGGTCTTGAGCTGGCCCGGTGCCATCAATTGCGCGACTTGGTGCCACGAGCGCGGCTGCAGCCGCTGGCCGAGCATCACCTGGATCCAGCTGTCGACGCGAAACAGGTCGTCGGATGCCTGCCAGGCGTGCGCGCTTTCGGCGAACACCGCGATGCGCTCGCGCAGGGTGTCGGGGACGTCGATCGCGCGGCAATGGCGCCAATAGCTGCTGTCGTCGCGCTCGCTGAGCTTGAAGTGGAGGATCACGAAGTCGCGTACGCGATCGATCTCATTGTCGGCGATCTGATTGTAGTGTTCGCGCTGCGCCGGGCTGATGCCGCCGAACGGGAACATCTGGATCAGCCGGGTGATGCCGATCATGAACAAGTGGATGCTGGTCGATTCGAGCGGCTCGACGAACCCGGACGACAGCCCGAGCGCGACGCAATTGCGTTCCCATACCCGGCGCCGCTTGCCGGGCACGAAGCGAATGAGCCGCGGCTCGGTGCGCGGCGCGCCCGTGATCGTGCCGAGCAATCGGTCGCGCGCGGCGTCGACCGAGATATGGTCGCCGCAGAAGACCAGCCCGTTGCCGACGCGGTGCTGGAGCGCGATCCGCCACTGCCAACCGGAATCGTGCGCGAGCGCGCGCGTGTAGGGCGCGGCATCGGCGACGGCTTCGGTCTGGACCGCCCAGGCGCCGTCGTTGGGCAGCCAGTGGCGCCAGTCGACATAGTCGACGCCGAGCGTCTGCTCGATCAGCAACGCGCGGAAGCCGGTGCAGTCGATGAACAGATCGCCTTCGATGCGCTCGCCGTTTTCGAGGTGCAGCGCGGCAATGTCGCCTTCCGCGTGCTGCTCGACGCGCGCGATCCTGCCCTCGATGCGCCGGCAGCCGTCGTTCTCGGCGATCCGGCGCAGGAAGCGGGCATAGAGGCCGGCGTCGAGATGATAGGCATAGTTGAGCGGCGGTTCGCCACCATGGGCGAAGCGGTTGCCGAGCCCGGCGAGCAACTCGGGGTAATAATCGCCGAGTTCGCCGCCATAACCCTGGTTGCGCGCGTGCAGCCAGAAATGCTGGAAACCGGCAACCCAGCTGTTCAGCGGGGCGGTGCCGAAGCTGTGGAAATAGCGATCGCCGATGCGCGACCAATCTTCGAACGCGATGCCGAGCTTGAAGGTCGCCCGGGTGGCACGCATGAACGCGCGCTCGTCGATGCGGAGATATTCGTGGAACGTCCGCGCGGTCGGGATCGTCGCTTCGCCGACACCGATCGTGCCAATATCGTCGGATTCGACGAGAGTCACCTGGACCAGCCGGCCAAGCTGGCGCACCAGCGCGGTCGCGGCGATCCACCCCGCAGTGCCGCCCCCGGCCACCACCACACGCGTCGGAGACGGGTTCATCGTTGCAGCTTCCTGAGAACGGTCGCGCGCAAGCGGCGCGCGGTCGAATCGTCGATGGGAGCGAGCGGCCCCCGCGCGTGCGCGGGCAAGTGCGCACGGGCGCGCTCGGCATCGCCGAACACATAATAGTCGAACAGCGCGCGCCACGCCGCCTTTTCGCTGTCCGGCCGGTCGCGCAGGCTCAGCATTGCGTGGAGCAACGTCGATTGCGGCGTGTCGATGTAGCCGGGTGAGCGGTTCCACCAATAGTTGATCAGGATGTTGAACCCGGCGAGCGCTTCGACATGGTGCCACCACAAGGCGGGGTAGACGAGAATGTCGCCGGGCTCCATTTCGGCGATCTGCGCGACGGCGAGTGCCTCGGCAAACCGGGGAAAGCGTTCGAGATCGGGTGCGGCAACGTCGACCATGCTTACCACCTGACCGCCTGGCGTAGGCTCGAACGGCCCCGGATAGAGGTTGTCGACCTGGTCCGGCGGGAACAGAGTGAAGCGCCGTCGCCCGGCGGCGCACACCGCGATGTTGGGAGTCGCGTCGTAGTGGCAGCTCGCGGTCGTGCGATTGCCGATCCAGATCGTCGACAGCCCGGGGTTCGCGGCGAGCATCGGATGGATCGTAGCGAGGTCGAGCCGGCTGGCCGGGTCGAGCCTCGGGAACACCGTCGGGATGTCGGTCGAGCCAATATAGAGCGCGCGCGCTTCCGGATCATCGCGCGCGGCAAGCAGTTCGTCGAGCACCGGCGCGAGTGGCTCGCGCGCGCCCGTGAAATTGAAGCCGTCGACTGCCTCGTTGTAGAAGAACCTCCCCTTGATCGCGGGATCGCCGCGGAACACCACCACCGGCTGGCCGGCATGGCCCTGTTTGAGCATCGCGACCGCTTCCGCCGGATCGGCGAGTCCGGCCTGGACCAGCGGCCATTCGGAGGCCGCACCCTTGAACAAGGTCGGCTGGTCGGCGGCGACGAGTGCTTCCCAAGCTGCGCCGACGGGCAGTGCGCCGGATCCTGTGTCCACCGGGCGCAATGCGATCAGCCCAGCAGCGCGCGTTTGCGCGCGGCGAGCGCGCCGAAATTGCCGAGCGAGGCGGCGGCGAGCACTGCCGGCTGGAGCAGGCCGGCGCCATTGAGCCGTGCGAGTGCGTCGCCGCCGAGTGCGTCGATTCGAGCCGGTTCGATCGCGAGATAATCCTCGAAGCGTACGATATCGGAGTCCGTGATGGATACCTCGAGCGCGACAGGTTCGACGAGACCGAGTTCGTCGAAGATCCCGGTTGCGGCCTGCATCATCTCGCGGCCGAGATGGATTTCGCGGAGCGCCTGTATCGCCCATTCGAGCACGCGTGCATGGCCGCCATGCGGGAGGAAGACGGGCTGACCCTCGGCGGGATCGGCGATGCGCGGATGATCCAGATCGACGTGGAGCACCGGCTCATCGCCGGTCAGCCCGATCAGAAACGGGCCGCGCCGCGCCCAGGCCGGAATGTGCCGCGCCGACCAGCGTGCGCCGTCGAGGAAGAGATTTTCGTCGCGATCGAAGCCGAGGATCGCATGTGCCTGAAGCAAGCCGTCCGCCTCGCGCTGGAACAGGATCGGATAGTCTCGCTGTGCCGCGGCGAATTCCGGCAAGAAGAGCGGCATCTGGTTGACCGCGTCGCCATAAGCCGTGCCGAACCCGCTCGCTACCCGGAGATCGGCGTGGGTCACATTATCGAGACGCGCAGTGCGGGCCATCGGGACGGAACTCCGAAACCAAGGTCGGTCGGTGGCGGGACCCTATCGGGGGCAATAAAAAAGGGAAAGGCCGCCACGCCAGCGTGGCGGCCTTCCCCCTTTTGCTGGGCGCCAAGCGTCCAGGTCAGAATTTCCAGCGCGCGCCGAACAGGTAGCGCGAGCTGCCTTCGACCACGAACCACGGCTCGTTCGTCGTACGCGCATAGGTAGTCACGTCCGACTTGGTGAGGTTGATGCCTTCGAACGACACCGCGATGTTCTTGGTGATGTCGTAGCTGATGTTGAGATCGAGCTGATTGTAGGACTTCACGAACACCGGGTTGCGCGAGTTGCCGCGGCTGTTGTTCGAGAGGAAGTTGCCGCGCCAGTTCCACGCCAGGCGAGCAGACAGGCCGTATTTCTCGAAGATCAGATTCGCGTTCGCCGTGTCCGACAGGCCGAGCAGCGCGAACTGATCGGCGTTGGTCGGCGCCGTGATGTCGAACGCGACGTCGCCCTTGACCAGGGTATAGGCCCCGGAGACGCCGAAGCCGGTGTCACCAAGGAAGTATTGGCCAGCGACTTCGAGGCCGTAGATATGACCTTCCTTGTTGTTGACGGGCTTTTGAACGCGGAAGTTATATAGTGGATCGCTCGAATTGGCGGTGACATTGTAGGCCGCGAGAGTCGAGTCGATGAACGCCTGGCTGAGGTTGCCGTTCGAGTAATTAGCCTGGAATTGGGATTGCGCTGCCGCGAGGCCGAACTGATCGATCAGCGCCGTCATGGTGAACAGGTTCACGTCCGACAGATTCGCGCCGATGCTCTTGAGGTAGTTCGCCGCGTCACCCGAACGCGTGCCGGCGGCACCCGAGGAAGGGTCACGCAGGCCGAACAGTGTGGCATTATCCTGACCCGCGCCCACGAAATTCTTCACGCGCTTGTCGAAGAAGCCCAGCGACAGATAGCTCGAGCGAGCGAAATACCATTCGAACGAGACATCGAAGTTGTCCGAGACGAGTGGCACCAGGTTCGGGTTGCCCGAAGTCGCATTGGGAATGCCGCCGAGCAAGGTCGGTCGGTTCGGATTGTTCGAGCCGATGTCGATTGCCGAAAACAGCGAGCCGAAGTCCGGACGGGCGATCGTCTTACCGTAGGAAACGCGCGCCTTGAACTTGTCGGTCACGTCGACCGAGAAGTCGAGCGCCGGCAAAATATGGTCGTAGCTGTTCGAAACATTGACGGCGGTCGCTGACGTTGCCGCAATCTTGGTGAAATCATTGTCAGCATCCCAACGCAACTGCGCCGGCGGGGTCACCAGAGAGATCGATGTCGAGTCGGTGTGCTCGTAACGCACGCCGGCCACGATGTTGACCGGGCGGCCCATCAATTCGGTATTGACGTCGGCCTGAACATAGGCAGCCCAGATCCGTTCGTTGACTCGGTTGTCGCTGTTGCCGTTGACGCTGCCGAAGCCCGGATATTTGTTGCCGAGCAGCGTGTAGAGCTGTGTCGCGTCGCCCCGGAACGCAGTCAGCAGCGCGCCGGTCTCGTTGGGGCTGAAGTGCCTGAACTGGCACTGCAGACAGAAGCTCTGGACCACCCCTGGCGCATATTGCTGAACGTCGCCGACGTGCGCGACGCCCCAGTCGCCGAGCGGCTGATAGGTGTCGACGCGGGTCTGGTGCATCTTGCTGTCGCGGAAAGCGCCGCCGAAGCTGACGATATTGTGATCGCCCAGGTTCCAGGCGCCATCGAGGCGAACTTCGTTGGTGGTCTGAGCCTGCTGCGACCGCGTGCTGCGCGCGACCTGCGAGCCGAGGTCGGCTACGTCGAGGATGCCGTTGTTGTTGCCGTTGCCGCCCGTCGCGGGATTGTCGTTGAACGTGATCGCCTGCGTCGGGAAGCCGTTGACGATCGACAGCGTCTGACCGGCGATGCCCTTTTCGGCGATCGCGACCAGAGTCGACGAATGGCCGAGCGGGTTGGCCGGGAGCGCCTCAGCCTTCGAATGCTGGCCGTCGAGCACGAAGGTGAGGTTTTCGGTCGGCCTGAACTTGGCGTTCAGGCCAAATTCCAGCATCTTGGCTTTGACCGCGCGATACTGTTGTTCGAAGCCGCCGTCCTTGGTACCGCTGATGATGTCGGTGATCGCGATTGCCGTGGCGACCTGCTTGTTGCTGTCGAATACCACCTTGCTGAACGGGCGGTTGAGCCAGGTTGCCTGATCGGTGCGCTGCTCCGACGCCTTGTTCTGGTAATAGGTGACGTCACCCGTGATCTCGAGGCTGTCGGTCGGCTTGAACTGCAGCGTGGCTTGGCCATTGATGCGCTCGCGCTGGAACTCCGAATATTCGAGACGGATGTCGTTGGGGAAGGCCACGAGCGTGCTCGCCGACGGTGCGTTCTGATAGGTGGTCGTCCCGGTGACGCGGCCATTGTTCGGATCCGAGAAAGTCGAAAAGGGCTCGACGTTCCAGTCGTTCACCGTCGCCGACGGTGCCGAATTGTTGCGGCGCTGCCAGCTGCCGAACAGGCCGATGCCGAAAGTGCCATCATCGTTCGACCAGTTGAGCAGCCCCGAGACTTCCGGCGTGACGCGCGCATAGGCGGTGTCGCTGCTGTCGAGCACTGCCTTGCCGCCGATCGAGCCAGTGAAGCCGCGGACCTTGCCATCGAGCGGCTTGCGCGTGACGATGTTGATCGTCGCACCGATGCCGCCGGAGGTGATCGCGGCGCGCGCGGTCTTGTAGACTTCGAGGCGGTTGACGCCTTCCGATGCGAGGTTCGAAAATTCGAACGAGCGCGTGGTGCCCGACACGAAGTCGCCGCCTTGGTCGCCGCCGATCGAGGCAATGCTTGCCGTCGGTAGCGCGCGACCGTTGAGCGTGACGAGGTTGTACCCCGGGCCGAAGCCGCGCACCGTGACCTTCGAACCTTCGCCGTTGACGCGGTCGATCGACACACCGGTGATGCGCTGGAGCGATTCGGCGAGGTTGGTGTCCGGGAACTTGCCGATGTCTTCGGCCGAGATGCCGTCGACGACGCCCGAGCTATTGCGCTTGAGATCGATCGACCGATCAAGTGCTGCGCGCACGCCGGTTACGACGATCGTGTCCTTGTCTTCATCGACAGCCGCCGTTGCTGGCGCGGTTTGCGCCATGGTAGCGCTACCAAAAAATGCTGAAAATGAAAGGACGGAGACGGAACACGCCAAGGTGCGAACTATGCGATGTCTGTTCATTCAACCTCTCCCTGGTTTGCGGTCAGTTCTATTAGCTGACGGTCAACACACATTAAGCGTCTGGTAGCGCTAGCAACTACCGCAAAGGGTGTCAACTTCCGACAGCGTTGTACCGGGCCGTGCAGCGGTGCTTGGCCGCAAAGCGATTGGGGAGAGAGCGCGTAGCTTCTGCCAAAAACGCTTGGATTACACATTATTGGACATTGTACTGGTCTCACACCTGTCCGCGGCTGCTGCCATAGCGGAGAGACTGGTTGGCGCTTCGCAAGGTGAGGTAGCGCTTACAACTTGGTTTGATATGGGCCCGTCCGGAGCGGATGAAGGATGCGAATGGGACCATGGCTGGAAGAAGCCTGTTCCGGCGTTCTTGGGCGTCACATGATGCAAAAAGGGCCGGGAGCGATCCCGGCCCTTTCCGCGCGACGAACGCTTCGCGTGTCAGAGCATCGTCGAGCTGCGATAATAATAGCTGCTGCGGGGCTGCTCCTCATTGTCTTGGAAGAAGGCGCCCGAGCGTTCCTCGTCGCGCCAGTGCGCCTTGGCCTGCTCGGCGGTCTTGCGGATCGTCACTTTCTTGTCGTCGACCGCGTCGATCCAGCGCGACGGGATCGAATGGTGATGGCCGCCCGCATCGGCATCGCTCTTGGTCAGCAGAATACGGTCGCCGCGGACCTTGTCGACGGTGCCGACATGCGCGCCATCGCTGCCGATGACTTCCATATGCTCGCGCACCCGCTCGAGCGAATTGCGCTGATTTTGGCGTTCGGAGCGCCACGCGCCGAATTCATTGTCGAACTTCTGCGCATTCTCGCGACGATATTCGTCATAATCGCGATCGAGGCTGGCAACCTGGCGCGATCTCCATTCCTGATAGTCGCGATCGCTCTGGCGCATGTCGGCCTGGCGGCGCCGCTCGGCGTCCTCGTCGCCGAACCACGAGCGAATCTCGTCGCCGGCGCGATCGAAGAAGCCGCGCTGCTCGTCGCGCCCGCGGTCGTCGCCGCGGTTGCGGCCATAATCGCGACCACGATCGTACGCGTCGCGCGCGCGATAGTCGCGCGAACGGTCGTAGTCATAGTCGTAGCCATGGCGGCGCGCCTGGCCGCGCGCGCTATAGTCGCGATCCCAATCGCTCCCGCCATCCGGGCGGTAGCTGCTGGTGCCGCGGTCGCGATAGGCATCGCTTCGGGTATCACGCTCACCTATCACGCCCGCGGCTTCATAATCGCGCGCGCTCGAATAGCTGTAGCGGTCGCCATAGCCGGACCGCTCACTCTGCCGCGGATAGGTATCGCGCGGCTCTTCGGTGCTGCGGAAACGCGGGTCAGCCATCACATCCTCCTGAAATTACGTCACTAAAGGGACTCGGGCGCAATGTGCGCCGGGTAGGAGATTCAGCGTGTGGATGGCCGCTTTGGTTCCCGGTTTCCGCCGCAAGGCGACCGCAATTCGCCGCGCACGAAATCGTGCTGTTCCGGAGGTTGCATCGCATGGGAAGTGCCGCTAAGGGCTGCGCTCCCCGGCGATAGCGGGGGTTTCGGCGGGGCCGTAGCTCAGTTGGGAGAGCGCTGCAATCGCACTGCAGAGGTCAGGGGTTCGACTCCCCTCGGCTCCACCAGGTTTCCAATCGCGAAGCCTGCGCCGCCCTTAACCACTCCCTAAATGGCATGGTCAAGATGCGCCCGATCGATCGGCCGCCGGGCCTGGCGTTCACGGTGAGAGAAATGCGGGAATAGCGAGACGCGCGGCATCGAGGGATCGGTTCGCCGCCGCGCGTCTCAATGGCGTAACGACACCGGTCCAGCAAAACCGGACACGGCTCGGAAAAGAATCGAGAACAAATCGGAATCTTCGGGTGTCAGCCGACGCGGCGTCGCGATGGGCGATCGGCCGTGCCGCGCAGCGCTGCGCTGGCGGCGCGCGTATAGGCGTCGGCATCCGTGTCACCCGACACTCCCCAGGCGAACAGCGGCGCAGCTTCGCGACGGATCCGCGCGGCAACGCTCGCGAGTTCGTCGGCCGTCGGCTCGCGTGCCTCGGCGATACAGCGCGCTACTTCGGCTGCGACCAGCGGATTGCCGAACTCGGTCATTGCCCCTCCCAACATAAAGCGCGCTGCCCGCGCCCTAAACTCAGGCGTGAGTCAGTTGCTCAACGCGACAACGACGGCCGAGTTGCGCGGGCGGGGGGGGTGGGGGCGAATTATGCGCGATTCAGATCGGGTTGTTCTGTAGGTCGTCGACGCGCTGAAGGATGCGGTCGAGTCGCTGCGCCTCGCGATCGTCCTCCCGGCCGATTGCCTCGGCGAGCCGTTGCAAGAGAAACTCAGGCGCGCGGGCGCCGTGTTGCGCAATGGTTTCGTATGCGGCCTCGTCAATCAGCGGCACAATTTCCTCCCAATCATGCAACTGGCAATAGCCGTAGGGTGGCGGAACTCCATTCCGCATTTGCGCCTAGTTTCGCTTCCGCAATTTTGCAGCCACCATCGTCGCCCGAGTCGGTCCCCCCGGACTGGCCCGTGAAGCGGTCGGAACTGACTGTCAGATCAGACCGAATTATGCGGGGCGCTCAGAGGTGGTCCTGGCGCATCCAGCGCAGCTTGGTGCGCGCGAGTGGGCGGCCGCATCCCCGGCATATCGAACGATAGCGCCACCCGTCATGCCACAAGTCCGTTTTGGGACCGCGTGTGTGATGATCGAAGAGACACAGCAATTTATAGAAGGGGTTGGCAGGCAAGCGAGCCTCCCGGCTTTAGGCAGCAAGTGCAGCATAACAGCATTATGCCCACGCAGCCATAGCAACCGAAGGCTCGCCGCATCGGCAGGGAGGACGTGAATGGCCGCCCCGCCTTAGGGCGCGGTCTGGAGCTGCATCGGTGCAGCTGCGAAATGTCCGCGGAACTCCGGTGCCGGCCCGCGCGTCTAGGGATGGTGCGGGGCAGCCAGAGGGTACCGAAATGCTGTGGACGATCGTGGTCATCCTGTTGATTCTTTGGGCATTGGGCTTCGCCGTGCACATTGGCGGCGGACTCATTCACCTGCTGCTCGTGATTGCGTTGATCGTGGTCGTGGTGCGGCTGTTGCAGGGTCGTTCGGCGGTTTAGGGCGCTAAATTCGCCCCGACTCGCGCGTCGCCGGTCGCGACTTTACGCCCTGAGTGCTTTCGGCGAGCTGTCGCGAGCCAGGAGCAGTTGGTCGCCAGGTCGCCGCTGGTGGCGGATTTTTACAAGGCACGGAAAAGGCTAGCCTTTAGCATGGTCCGCGGCGGAACCCTGCGGGTTTCTCTGCAGACCATCCGAGCGCGCGACACCCTGTAGCGCATTCCGGGCGGCGCCGACGCCGGTTCCCACGGGGGCTGGCGTCGGTTGCCCCCGGCGACCGGCAGGGTGCTAACTTGGCGCATCAGACAGGAGGCCCGGCAAGGCATTGCGGTTCCGCGCATGGGCCGTGCCATGTGCGCTCGGCCGCCTGGGCGGCGCAGCGCTTCCTGGTCGGGCAGGCCAGCTCTGCGTAGCGGATCGCATAAGTCTTGCGGTTGCCCGGCGCGAAGGGGGATGGCCCGGCGATCTCGGCATAAAGCGCATCGAACTCGCGTTCGCCAGCCGCGACATAGTCGTCCCACTGCCAGCCGGTGCGGCCTAGCAACAGCTCTACTGCGTCGACGCTCGACAGGCGCGTGCCGATAGGCCGCAGCTCGGCGGACGAACGGGCGGACATGAAAGTAGCCCCCATGGTGGCGGAATGGGAGCCATAATGCATAATTTGTCGAAGTAGGAAAACGCCAAATGCGTTATTGCGTGTGGAGCCGCTCGACGGGAACTGGCAGTTGCAATGTTGGAACAAGCGCGAGAAGAGCAAAAAAGGAACAATTGCGAGATTAGCCGGTGATCACGCTATCAGAGCCCGCCTGCGAGGCGGGATGCCTCACCTGTTTGATGCGCTGCGCTATCCTGCCCGAGCGGATCGCCTGGTGGGAGCACGAGATCGAGCAACTTTGCCGCGAACGGTCCTTGCGCCCGCGTTGCCAGGAGACCCGGGATCGGCTGCGTAACGCGCTAGCTGTGCATGCAGGCTTGGCGCAACGATACGCGGCAAGTCCGCGATCCTCGTCGCCAGCGTCACTTCGTCGCGGATCGCTTCGCGCAGCATCGCTTCGAGCAGCGCAGCACTAGGCAGCGCCAGCGCGGCCGGGGGAGGGGCCGTTTCCGCATCGCGCGCGCCGGCCCCGTAAAGCAGCCATTCGGGCGTGGTACCGAACGCGCGGGCATATTCGGGGGCGCGTTTGGCGGGAAATCCGCGATGCCCGTTCTCGTGCCCGATATAGGTCGAGCGCGGTACGCCGAGCGCATCGGCGGCCGCGATCGCAGTAGGGAAACCAGCGGCGGCGCGCGCATCGCGCAAGCGGGCATTGGGTGTCGCGCTCATGCCACGCGTCTACATGACGCAAAAAGCGCTTGCAACTCGAAATGGCAAATGCGCTTGTGTGTGGCCTTGGGGGATTTTAGGCGGCGAGCAACCGGGCAAGTTCGCGTTGTAGCGCGCGATCGAGGTCGGCGACGCGCGCACGCACCTGGCTGCTGACGTCGCGCGTTTCTGCCGTGTTGCGTGCGAGACTGGCGATCGCGGCCGCGATGCCGGCGGCGGCTCCGTCGATCGCCCGGGCTTCTTCGCGTGCTGCAGCCACGCTCTGCGCAATGTTGCTGCTGACGCCGTCCTGCCCTTGAGCGGCGGTGGCTGCGTTGGTCGCAAAGCCGAGGATCTTGTGCAGTTCGCTGTCGATCCCGGCGCTCAGATCGACACTCCCCTGCACCGCGCGGCCGATGTCGTCGACGTGGCGTGAGATGGCAGCCGCAGATTGGGCAGTGGCGTGCGCCAGATCTTTCACTTCACGCGCCACCACCCCGAACCCGCTGTTGCGACTGTCGTACCGCGCCGCCTCGATCGCGGCGTTGAGCGCGAGCATATTGGTTTGTGCGGCGATGGTGGCGATCGTGTCGATCGCGACGCGGACGTCGGCGAGCGTGGCGAGCAGTTCGGCATTGGCGCTGGCGACGAGCGCGGAGCGGCGGCTGGCGAGCGCGACGGCATCGCGCGTGCGCTCCGATTCGCCGCAGATCATGGAGACCGTCGCCGAGAGCCCGGCGGTGGCGTGCAGAATATGCTCGAGCGACACCACTGCGCTGGCGGTACGACGTTCGGCTTCGGCGGCCTCCCTCGACTGGTTGGTAGTTGCCGTTACCGAAGCATCCGCACTCGAATCGAGTCGGTCGGCCATGCGTCCGAGCTCGTCGACGGACGCGGAGAGCGCCGTGCGAACCGATTGCGCAGTGGTGCGTGCGGCTTCGCGCAGGTCCGCAGCGTGGCGAGTGCGCTCTTGCTCGGCCTGTGCCGCCGCTGCCTCCGCCTGCCGGCGCGACTGCTGCGCCGCATCGCGCGCGCGTTCGGCGTCGCGCTGCGCTGCCTCGGCAATTGCCCGGGCACGTTCGGCATCCTCCGCCAGCAACTGGTGCTCGGCGCTTGCTGCGCGCAGCGAGGCGGACTGGCGGCGCAGCAGGAACATGAGTGTTCCTGCCGCGGCCATCAGGATCGACACAGCGGCGACGATCAGCGGCGCGATGCGGATGAGCGCACGATGTCCCGGGCGCGAGGCAGCCCAGGTAATGTAGGTCATCGGCGTGCCGCCGGCGTCGGTGACTGCCACGGCTTGGCTCATCCCCGGCGTGCGCGACAGCCGCATCGGCGGCAAGCGATAGTTGCGCTGCCACTGACCGAGCAGTGCAGCATCAATCGTACCAACATAGATGAGGTGGCGTAAGTGATCGTCGGGAATCTGATATGCGCCGCGCAGCGGGGAAATAGCCATTGCCGTGAACATCGCCGGCCGGCCGCGATAGCTGCCGAGCAGCCCGACGCCTTGTGTCATGCGGCCGGCTTCGGCGCGCGTGTGCGGCAAGCGGTGCAACAGCGCGACCAGCGCCGGGCGCGCGACGCTTGCGAGGTCAGGATCGACAGTGCCGTCCGAGCGCTCCGCGAACAAGGTGCGCCCATGATCGTCGACGATATAAGTGATCGAGGTACCGCTGATCGACGACAGCGCCCACTGACGATCGAAGCGCCCGTAGACATGCGCAACGGCCTCGTCCCATCGCGCCATGCTATAGGCCGACTCCGCCGAGGCTGCGAGCGCGACCGCAATGCTGCTGTCGACCGCCGAGCGTTCACGCTCCGCCGCGGTGGTGTCGAGCGTGTCGACCAGCGAGGCGACGATCAGCGCGCAAGCGACCAGCGCCACCGCGACGATCGTCGCGAGCAACGCCGGGCCTTCGATCGCCAATACGCGTTCTCGCAGTCTCTGCAACCAGCTCCGCACGCATCCCCTCCACAACGTCCGCCTGTTGCCATGACAGCCCTTAAGGAGCTGCTAACCAACCAGAATCCTTTCGACATCTCAGCGGTGGGATTCTGACGATGTTCGAGACAAATGCAAAATGCGTTTGTAATGTTGGATATATTATGCGTTACGATGCGCATGCGAAATCACAGCCAGATCGTGCGGGCCGCCGGCCCGGTCCGTCTCGCCGCGCTTCGGCGGCTTTCCGTTCACACCGTGCGCTCGTGGGCGGCGCGTAATCGCATACCTGCCGAGCATTGGGCGGCGCTGGTGCGTGCCGGCCACGCCAGCCTGGACGAGCTCGCGCAGGCTGCGGCGCGCTGCGCAAGTTGCGGCGAACCACTGTGCGGCTGCAGCGACGCCGCGTGGTTGGCGGCGACCGGCGGCAGACCGGCGTGAAGGGGCGCGCGAGATCGCGGCCGATCGGCAAGGAGAAAACGACATGAAAGCCAAGCGCAACAAGAAGCCGCGCGCAATCGATCCGCGCGTCGGACCGACGGCTGAACAACATCGTCTCGCCGACTATGCGTCGGCAGGACTGGCCCACCGTCGCGTCCCGGCGATCGAGACGCTGCACGCGCGTGGGATGTTGAGCGACGGCGAATATCGCCGCCTGGCCTTCTATCGCGACCAGGTCGCAGTCGCGGAACGCTCGCTGACGAAATCCTGTCTCAACATCGTGATCGGCATGGCGCCCGGACGCGCGGGATCCGAACGCGGTCCGAGCGCTGCCACCGTTTCGGCGCGGTTGACCGTCGGGCGGATCGAACGTGAACTGGGCAGCCTGCTCGAGATCGCGCGAGCGGTGGCGGTGGAGGACATGAGCCTTTCGCAATGGTGCGTCGCCAAGCATGGCGGGCGTGAGAAGTTCGACGCGGATGGCGCATTCGTGGCCGTAGTGCCGATCGCCGAGAAGCGGGTGATGGCGGAGGCAAAACTGGAGCTGAAAATGGCCGCGGCGCGAATCTACGTGGGGTGAGTGAGCCCCAGGCGCGGTTCCTGGACGCGCATGCACGCGAGCGAGAAAATGCATCGCACGAAACGAATCCGATCGTTTCGCAAGAGATCGTTCACGGCAATGCGATAACAAGCCAGCGCCGCTGGGCTGCGGGGCGTAGTCGATTGTGTCGCCGGAACACCGACTCAATCGATTGCGCCGGCGGGTTCGATTCCTGCCCAACCGCGGGCCGTTGCGATCCCCACGGTTTGCCGTCGTGCATCGCATCGCCCGCTCCATGGCCGCACGATCCGGTGCAAAAGACCGAATATTCGAAATATAGGGTTCTTCTTCCTTGACAGAGCCCGACCAAGTTTCCGAAACCTGCTGCGGACATTTTCCGAGCGGTTGGCAAGTGGCCGTACCTCCGGCGACGCCATCGATGCGAGGACGATGTCGCATCGGGGGGATCGACCATGCACCGTGATCTGATAGAAGACGAGGAGGTCGGTCAGTCAGTGCCGGACCCGCTCTACCATTTGCGACGCGCGCAACAGGAGCATGCGATGGCTGCGAGCGCGAAGAGCGTCGTCGCACGCGCTGCGCACGCCCGGTTGGCGCGGCTGCATCTGGAACTTGCGGGCAGCCGGTGAACGAGCGCGCCGAGACCGCTTCGCCGGTGTACGACCCGATCGCAATCATCAAAACGGGTCGGCTCGAGCGTGATGCCGCCGGTTTCGTGCTGCAAGGCGATGATGGGATGCGCTATCAGCTCGAACTTGCACGCGTGCCGGTCGATCATGTCGCCAAACGCGTGCGCGTAGCGGGAGTGCTCGCCGAGGAAGGCAGAATCGTTGCGGAAGGCGTGGCCGCCGCCTGAGGTTCGGCTCGGTCCCGAGGGCAATGATTTGGCAACCTGCTTCGGCAAGCATTCGTAAACCGTTTCGCGCCAATATCGTGCGCGGAGGCACGGATGCAGCGTCGAAGCAGAGTAGCGTGGTCGCAGGCGATGGAGCGACGCAGGACGCCGCGCTTTTTAAGTGCAGTGCCCGCGAGGGTCTGCTGGCCGCACAAGCGGCCGATCAACGCGAAGTTGATCGACGTCTCGCGCAGCGGTTGCCGGATCGCTGCGGCTCCGCTGCTTCCCGGCCAAACAGTCATGCTCACGCTCGACTCGGTCGGAACGATTCTGGCCGAGGTCCGCTGGTATCGAAAACGCGAGGCCGGGCTGCGCTTCGTTGCGCCGTTGCCGGCGTCGGTCGTCGCGGCTTTGCAGGATCAAGCATCGCCTCAGCCGCTCGGCTGACGCATTTCCGCCTGCGAAACGAGTTGATAAGGCTATATCGGAAAGCGGCGGTAACCTGTCGGCGCTAAAGCGCGCGGCGGAGGACTCATGTATCGTCGAACCGGTTTCGTGGGCGTGCGCCCTTCCTGGACGGATCGCCGCGGGCTGCTGCGCTTCCCCAGCACAGCCCAGGCGAGCGTTCGCGTGCCCGGGAGCGAGGCGGTCGATGCGCCGCTGCGCGACGTGTCGGCGCTTGGGTGCCGGATCGAAACCGGCGCGTTGACGGCAGGTAAGAGCGTCTGGGTCACGATGGGCGAAATTCGCATGGTCGCCGCCGAAGTACGCTGGTCGCAAGGCGGCGAAGCGGGGCTTTGCTTCGCTGCGCCCTTGCACCAGTCGGTCGTCGCGCATCTTCGTGGACGCTGATCCGGCGGGCTCAGCGCAGGCGACGGCCCTCGACCGGATAGGCTGGATCGGTGTAGCCGGGCGTTGACGCGTGGCCGGGCGCGACGAGGCTGTCGACAAAAGCCTCGTCCTCGGGCCCGAGTTGGGCCGCCAGCGCAGCCAGGTAGCTGTCCCACTGAGCCTCGGTTCGGGGGCCGGCGATCGCGGCGCTGACGAAAGCGTTCTTCAGCACCCAGGCGATCGCGAACGCGACGGTGCTCATGCCGCGTTCGGTGGCGTGGCGCGCGACGGCCTCAGCGATGGCGAGCGATTCGGGGCGCCATTCGGTCTGGAGAATGCGCGGATCGCCGCGGGCGACGCGCGAATCGTCGGGCGGCGGAGTGCCTTCGGCATATTTGCCGCTGAGTACACCGCGTGCGAGCGGGCTATAGGGCACCACGCCGACACCATAATGGCCGGCGGCGGGGAGCTGCTCGACCTCGGCGAGGCGATCGACCATGTTATAGAGCGGCTGGCTCGCAACCGGCCGATCCATGCCGAGCGCGTCGGCGGCGCGACACACCTCGGCGATGCGCCAGCCCTTGAAATTCGAGACGCCATAATAGCGCAGCTTGCCCTGCGTGATCAGGTCGTCGATCGCGCGCAGCCCTTCCTCGAATGGGGCATGGATGTCCGCCTTGTGGAAATACAGCAGGTCGATGTGATCTGTCCCGAGCTTGCGAAGGCTCTGATCGACGTCGTGCACGATCCATTTGCGCGACTGTCCGCCATGGTTCGCCGCATCGGACAGCCGGTGGCCGAACTTGGTCGCGACGACCCAATGGTAGCGGTGGTCGCGCACCGCTCGGCCGACAATCTCCTCCGAAACACCGCCGTTATATCCGTCCGCAGTATCGATGAAGTTGACACCCTGGTCGCGCGCCTTGTCGATGATGCGCCGCGATGTCGCTTCATCGGTTGCGCCGCCGAACATCATCGTGCCGAGACAGAGCGGCGAGATCTGCAGTGCGCTGCGGCCAAGATAGCGATAGTTCATTGCCAGCTCTCCACGATCGGCTTTTCGGAACGGCTTGAGAAGGTCGGCCGTCGACTAGCGGCGCGAGACGAATCATTTCCAATGCTTTCCCAAGCGCAACATAGCGGCTACGGTGCCGCCATGGCTTTGCATAGAGTGCGAAGTGGCAAAGACGGCTGCCCGTCTGCGATGCGCGCGGGGAGCTGAACCATGGTCGCGTGCCTCGGCATATTGGCACCAAGTGGCCGAGACGCCGAGGCGATTGCCGGCATCCTAAACGACGCCAAGCTCGAAACGCTGATCCTGCCCGATGCCGCGGCAGCCGTTGCCGCGCTCGATGCGGCGCGGATCGGCGCGCTGGTGGTAGCAGAGGAAGCTTTGGCAGCGCCGATGCTCGCGACGCTGGTCGACTGGATCGACGCGCAACCACTTTGGTCAGACTTGCCAGTAATTCTGCTGCCGCAAAGCCGCAATGCCGAGGGACCGCGTGCCTCGATCACGGAATGTCTGGGCAATGTGACGGTGCTCGAGCGGCCGTTGCAGCGGCTGCCCCTGGTGTTTTCAGCGCGTGCGGCGCTGCGGGCGAGGGCTCGCCAGCGCGCGGCGAGCCGGCATCTCGACGAGCTTGCCGCCGAGCGCGCGGCGCTGGCCGCAAGCGAAGCTCGACAGCGGGAGAGCGAGGCGCGGTACCGCATGTTGTTCAACTCGATCGACCAGGGTTTCTGCGTGATCGAGTTCATTGACGGCCCCCAAGGTCCGCTCACCGATTTTGTGCTGGTCGAGGCCAACGCCGCCTATGAGCGCCACGCCGGAATCCCCTTTGTCGCGGGGCGGCGCGCGAGCGAGATCCGTGGCACCGACGACCTGCAAAGCTGGCTTCAAGTCTATCGCCGAGTGCTCGAAACGGGCGAGCCGATCCGGTTCGAGCGGAGGTTCGAAATTCTAAACCGCTATCTTGAAATCGCCGCCTTCCGCATCGAGCCGGCGTCGCGCCGCCAAGTCGCGTTGCTGTTTCAGGACATCACCGAGCGCAAGAGCGCCGAGGTGGCGCTGCACGAACTCAACGAAACGCTCGAGCGGCGCGTCACCGAAGCGCTGGCCGAACGCAAGGTGCTTGCCGACGTCGTCGAACGTACCGACACCTTCGTGCAAGTGGTCGACCGCGACCTGAACTGGCTGGCGGTCAACCGCGCCTCCGCGGATTCGTTCGAACGCGCTTATGGTGTGCGGCCGCGGGCCGGCGACAACCTGCGTGTGGCCTTGACCGGGCTACCCGAGCACGAGCGGATCGAGCGCGGCTGGCTGCGTGCGCTCGCGGGTGAGGAATTCACCGAGACTCGCGAAGTCGAAGTGCGCAATCAAGGCATGCGCTGCTACGAAATCAAGTCGAAGGTGCTGCGCGACGCGGAGGGCGAGACGATCGCGGCCTATCAGTTCGTCGAGGACGTGACGCAGCGGCTACGCGACCAGGCGCGACTGGCCGAAGCCACTGCGCGCGTGCACGAGATGGCGAAGATCGAGACGCTGGGTCAGCTAACCGGCGGCGTGGCGCATGATTTCAACAATCTGCTGACGCCGATCGTGGGCGCACTCGACATGCTCCACCGGCGCCATGGCGGCGACCCGCGTTCGGCGCGGCTGCTGTCCGCCGCGCTGCAAAGCACCGAGCGAGCGACAGTCCTGGTCCAACGGCTATTGAGCTTCGCGCGGCGCCAGCATCTCGAGGCGCGGCCGACCGACATCGGCGCGCTGGTCGAAGGCATGCGCGACCTGGTGCAGCGTTCGCTCGGCGCGCACATCCCAGTGGAGTTGGCGATCGAGCCGGAGCTCCCTGCGGCGCGCGTCGATCCCAACCAGCTCGAACTGGCCGTGCTGAATCTTGCGGTCAACGCACGCGACGCGATGGGTGGGGGCGGTACACTGGCGATCGCGGTGCGGTCGCGCAGCCTCGCGGCGTTCGAAGACGACGGGCTCGCTCCCGGCGACTATGTGTGCCTCGCCGTGACCGACCAGGGCGTCGGCATGGACGACGCGACGCTCCGCCGCGCGATCGAACCGTTCTTCACCACCAAGGGGCAGGGCAAAGGCACCGGGCTCGGGCTGTCGATGGTGCACGGCCTGGCGGCGCAGTCAGGCGGTGGACTTAGGCTATTGAGCATTCCCGGCCAAGGTACGACCGCGGAGCTTTGGCTGCCCGTGGCAGGCGCTTCCGCGTCGACAGTCGGCACGCGAAACGACGAAACGCCGGTGCAACCGCGTCGGGCGCGGATCATGCTGGTCGACGACGAGGATCTGGTTCGCGACGCAACCGCGGCGATGCTCGTCGAGCTCGGCCATGAAGTGATTGCGTTCGGTTCGCCGACGGCGGCACTCGCGCGGCTGCGCGACGACGAGCCGATCGATTTGCTCATCACCGATTTCCTCATGCCGCAGATGCGCGGCAGCGAGTTGATCGTCGCGGCGCGCGCGTTGTTGCCGCGGTTGCCCGTGCTGTTGATCACCGGCTACGCCGATTTGAGCGCCGGCGAAGCGCAGTCGCTTCCGCGGCTCGCCAAACCGTTCCGCCAGGCCGATCTCGCCCGCCAGGTGGCGATCCTGCTGGCGACGGAGAACGTCGTGCCGTTCGTGGCGCGCGCGAATGGGGAACGCTAATCTTCAAGAACGGGGCCGATGACGATGGTTGCAGGCGCCCGGCGACGACGAAGATTCTATTTCGGGACGGGGTGGCTCGCTGCGGCCATCGCAAGCGGCACTGGCGCGCTGAGCCGGCAGGAGTGACTTAACCGAACCGAGCGAGATGGGGTCGCAGCAGGTTGGTCCACGCGCGATAGCCTTCGGCGGTCAAGTGGAGCTGGTCGTAGCTGTACTCCGTGCGGATCGCGCCATCGGGTCCGGCGAGAGCAGGCCAAGTTTCGACCCAGGTTGCACCTGCCTGCGCGGCGATCCCGCGAAAGGCTTGGTTGACCGCTTCGATCATCGCGCGGTGCGCCGCCGAGCGCGGCAGTACGCCGTTGATCAGCAACGCGGCGTCGGGAGCCGCGCCGCGGATGCGGGCCACGAGATCGGTCATGGCTGCCGCGATCGGCGCAATGTCCGGGGCCGGGCGAGGCGACGGGAGGTCGTTGGTGCCGATCAACAGCACGATGGCACGAGGATCGACGAGCGCCGTATCGAGCCGTGCGACGAGGTCCGCGATGCCTTGGCCTGCGATGCCGCGGTTGCACGTGCGCAGAGCCGGGAACCAGTCCTCCCACAACGCCCATTCGGTGATGCTGTCGCCGAGGAACACGATCCGGCCTGGGGTGGCCGGTACCGCACCGAATTGCGCGACGCGGCGGGCTTGCTGGGCCAGGACGACGCGGCGGCGGTACGGCGCCAGGAGGCGATCGAAAAGCATCGTGCCGATCTAACGAATATGGTGCGTTTGGCGAAGCTCGGAGCGACTGATGGTCATCGTCGCTTGCCCGATCCGGCGAGCTTGCAGGCGGGAAGCACGAACGTGGCACTTCGAAGATTAACCATCGACCTCCGTAATCGCCCGGTTGCCGATAGTAAGCAATTGGCAGCCACGGTGCTGGCAATCCAGAATACGGGAGGAAGAGCGCATGTTCGAAATACGGTTCGAGGAGGCGACCGGCATCATCGTGGTCACTGTGCTCGGAGCTTGGACGCGGCGTGAAGTCCATCGATATCGCGGAGAGATCCGCGACGCAGTGATCGACATACGGAACCGCGGCGGCGCGGTCCGGATACTGGTCGACTCGCGCCGCGGCACGGTCGTGCCACCGGAACTCATCGCCCCGCTCTCGCGCACGCGCGATGGACTGATGCAAGACGACGATCGGATTGCAGGATTGGTCGAATCGAGCGTGCGCAAGCTCGAGGTGCGAAACGCCCTCGGCAATCCGAAATGGCAGTTCTTCCTATCCGAGGCGGCAGCGCGCACCTGGTTGACGGCGATGGACCACGGCATCGCGAAAGCGAGCTGACATCGCACCGTATGACGCGCGCTATCCTGGAAGCGCATATTTCGTAACGCTGAATGCGTTTTTCTCTTGACGTCCGGCGGTAAATAATGTAGCTGGACGTCATATCTGGAATTGCGTCCACGGAACGTGGTCGTGCTCGAAGGGCCCCCTGGTGGGGCCCTTTTTCGTTGCGGCCCGAGCGACGCTTCGCGGCCGGCGGCAACGCAGACGCGTCGTTACCATCGAGGCATTCGAAATGGCCGAATCCAAGCCCGGCGTGCCCAACGGGCCACCAAACCCGTCGCTCAAGGACATGGTGCTCCAAGCGCTCGATAAGGCCGGTGGCGTCACCTATCTGGTCAAGTGCGCGGAGGACACACCGGGCCTGTTCCTGACTCTCGTCGGAAAGGTGATGCCGATGCAGGCCGCCACCGAACACAAGGGCGAGGTGATCGCCAAGGTGGTATTCAAAGGCTTGAACGACAGAATATATGACTGAGCTTCTCTCGCCCTATGAGGCGCGCCCGGCATTTTATCCGTTGCACAATCGGACGACGCGCTGGTCGATCGGCGTGTGCCATCGGCGTGCGGGCAAGACGGTCAGTCACATCAACGAACTGGTGGTGGGCGCGACCAAGTGCGAGCGGCCCAATCCGCGCTTCGCCTATGTCGCGCCGCAGCTCAACCAGGCCAAGGATATCGCCTGGACCTATCTCAAGCATTTTACGGCCTTCGCCAGCCCGCGCGTGAACGAGAGCGAGCTGTGGGTCGAGCTGCCGGGTGGCGCGCGTATCCGCATCTACGGCGCCGACAATCCGGACCGGCTCCGTGGCATCTATCTCGACGGCGTCGTGCTCGACGAATTCGGCGACATGGATCCGGTGATCTGGACACAGGTGCTGCGGCCGGCGCTTTCGGATCGTCAGGGCTGGGCCTGCTTCATCGGCACGCCCAAGGGGAAGAACGGCTTTCATCGGCTGTGGACCGACGCCGAAGACAATCCTGCGTGGACGCGACTGATGCTCAAGGCGTCGGAAACCGGCCTGCTCGCTGCCGATGAGCTAGCGGATGCGCGGCGGATGATGAGCGCCGACGAATATGCGCAGGAATATGAGTGCAGCTTCGAAGCGGGCGTGCGGGGGGCCTATTACGGCCAGGAAATGCAGGCCGCCGAGGCAGAAGGTCGGATCGCTGCGGTACCCTATGATCCGCGGCTCCAGGTTCACACGGCATGGGACCTGGGTATCGCCGATTCGACGGTCATCTGGTTCGCGCAATGCGTAGGTCGCGAAACACGATTCATCGACGTGCTCAAAGGCGAAGGCGTCGGCCTCGATTGGTACGCGCGCCAACTCGCCGACCGACCGTATCTCTACGGGACCCATTATCTGCCGCACGATGCCGATGTCCGCGAACTCGGGACAGGCAAATCGCGGATCGAAGTGCTGCACGAGCTGGGTGTGCGCAGCGTGCGGGTGTGTCCCAGCCTGCCGATCGCCGACGGCGTCCAGGCGCTGCGCATGTTGTTGCCGACCGCCTGGTTCGACGCGGCGAAATGCCGCGCGGGGATCGAGGCACTTCGCATGTATCGCCGCGAATGGGACGACAAGGCGCAGGAATTTCGTGCGGCGCCGCTGCACGACTGGACCAGCCATTATGCCGACGCCGTACGCTATTTCGCGGTCGGCCACAGTCCCGCCGCGCTCGTCGCGCGGCCGCGGATCGGATTGAGGAGTGGGATCGTATGACCAGCCGCAAGGCCAGGGCGAGCGCCTGCGCGCTCGCCGAATTGCTCGAACGATTCTGCGTCGAGCATCCGGAGGAATGGGAGAGATGCCGCCTATGGCCGACCGAGAGCGGGCTGACGCACATGATCGAAATGCTGCGCCGGTGATGGCCGCCGCGATGTTCGAGACCGTCGAAGAGCGCCCCCTAGACGATGGAGCCTTGTCCGACGATGCGCTTGCGAGCCTGCTCGCGCAATTTGCCGCGCAGGCGGTGGGGGAGGAATGGAGCGAGATCGCCAGCCAGCAGGCGCGCGCGATCGATTATTATCATCACCGCATGCCCGACCTGCCGGCGCAGGAGGGATCGTCGGCGGTGGTCGCCGATACGGTGCAAGTGACCGTCGACGACGCGATGGCGGAAGTGCTCAAGCCTTTCGTCTCGGCCGACGAATATGCGGCATTCGAGCCGGTGGGCCCCGAGGACGGGCCGCAAGCCGATCAGGCGACTGCATACGTCAATTATGTGCTGCACGCCGACAATGCGGGATTCCTGATCCTGCACAATTGGTTCAAGGACGCGCTGCTCACCAAGCTCGGCGTCGTGAAGATCTGGTGGAAGCATGCGGTGCGCACTGAGCATCGGCTGGTGAATGCCGAGACGCTGCTGATGCTACGCGGTGACCCAGGCTATGCCGGCGAAGTCGATCATGACGATGGCACATTCTCAGTGACGATGGCGGTGCCGGATGGGCGTTGCGTCATCGATTGCATCCCGCCCGAAGAGTTCCGGATCAGTCCGTTCGCGCGCAGCATCGAAGAAGCGGTCTATTCGGCGCATGCGCCGGCGAACGTCACGCGATCGGATCTGGTCGAAATGGGCTATGATCGAGAGCTGGTGTACGCGCTGCCGGCATGGAGCGGATCAGGCGGCGAGGAGGCGCGGCGCAACGCGCGCTATCGCGACGAGGCCTATGGTGGCTGGGACCAGAGCCTCGGCACGCCGCATGCCAGCCAGGAAGTCGTCGCGTTCCGCGAAGAATATATCCGCGTCGACTATGATGGCGACGGCCTTGCCGAGTTGCGCAAGGTCCACCGCGTCGGCGACGTGATCCTGCTCAACGAGGCGGTCGACGATAATCCGTTCGCAATGCTGTGCCCCAAGCCGATGCCGCACAAAGTCTATGGTCTCAGCCTCGCCGACGACACGCTGGAGCTGCAGAAGATCGACACGGTTTTGTGGCGCCAGACGCTCGACAATCTCTACAAGAGCAACAACCCACGCCCGATCATTGGCGAGGCGGCCGAACGCCAGGATGGATCGACGCTCGACAGCCTGGCCGATACGGCACCGGGCGCTGCAGTCTATGCGCGTGTGCCCGAGGCGCTGAGCTTCATGGACGTGCCGTTCACTGCCGATCGCTCGTTTCCGATGATGCAGTTGATCGAGCAGAAGCGCGCGGCGCGCACCGGATTCCAGGCGCTCGGCAACGGCCTCGACCGCGACGTGCTCGCGCGCGGCCAGCAGATGACCGCCACCCAGGCGGCGCTGGTCGAGGACAAGGCCAATGGCCGCGCCGAGATGATCGCGCGGATCTTCGCCGAGACGGGTGTCAAACGATTGATGAAGCTGATCCTGCGCACCTTGGTGGCCTATCAGAGCGATCCGCGGACGATCCGGCTGCGCAACCAATGGGTCGATGTCGATCCGCGAAGCTGGAACCCGGATATGGATCTGACGGTGCAGGTTGGCCTGGGCATCGGCAACCGCCGCGACCAGGTGGCGCAGGCGCAGGCGTTGCTCGAAACGATGGAGCGCGTGGCGCAGACGCCATTCGCGTCGCTGGTGGGCGTCGACAACGTCTATGCCGGGCTCAAGCGCTTCGTCCGGGCATTGGGCGCGCGAAACGTTGACGACTATCTGACCGATCCGGCGCGCGTGCCGCCGGCGCCGCAAGACCCGCCAGCGCTCGACCCCACGCTGGCGAAGACGCAAGCCGCCACGCAGCTCAAGACGGCCGAACTGCAGATGCGTGAACGGCAGGCCGCGCTCGAGCTCGAGCTGGCGCGGCAGGAATCCGCCGCCAAGCTAGCGCTCGATCGCGAGAAGGCGGCGCAGGAGATCCGCCTGGCCCATGAGCGCATGGTCGCCGAGATCGCGCTCGAACGCGAACGGTTGGGGCTCAATGCCGAGCTGCGTCAGCCGCCGCAGGCCGACGACGCAGTGCCGGTCAACGCGACGCGCGATGGCGGGGACCTCGACAAATGACGCCCGAGCAACGGAGGGAGCGCGCGATCCGCGCGCGGCTGGCACTCGAGGACGGGACGATCAGCGCGGCGCTCGCAGAAGTGCGGGCGGATCTGCACGCAGAGTGGGAGCGAGCGCGGTGGAGCCGGACGCGCGAGCGGCTACATGCAGAACTGCGGGCGCTGGATCGTGTGGTGCAGCGCGTGGCGACGATGGCGGGGCAGGCGCGAGGGTAACGGCATCGAGCGCCAAACCTGCGCACGGGCTCAGGGGATAGCGTTCACTCCGCCCAAACCGCCGCCGCCGGCAGATCCGCGCGTCGCATTGTTGCCCACGCTGGTGGTGAAATTCTTCGCGGCTTCCTGGTTTGCCTGATCGATGTCAGCCCATTCTTCCTTGGTGTGACAGATTGTTCTCTCGATCCGCTGTCCGGTGATGGCAAAAGTACGGCAAACCTTCTTGGGCTTGGCGGCGGACGGCAAGTCGGCCGCACCAGGTGTCGACTGCAGCGCAAGTGCCGGAACGGCAATCAGCAACAGCGGCACCGATAAAATCGCAACACGCATCCATCCCTCCTGATCGCGGCCCGTAAACGGCGCTTTCGACCGGAATTAGCACAAGCCGAGCGCGTGCCCATAGCATCGTTTGTTCGCATGGCGTGCCGCCGCAGCGGCCGGGCCGCTCGACAGATCCCCGGGGTCGCGAACCCCAAAAACAGCGAAGGTGAAACATGGCAGAAACCGCCCAGCCGCTGGCAGCGGAAAACGACTCCAATGGCCAGCTGCAGAGCGCGGCCGACGCATTCAAGGCCTTCACCAGTGACCAGCCGGTCGCGGGCCAGCCGCGCGACGATCGCGGGCGATATGCCGCGGCGGCCGACGAGGATGACGAGATCGAGGCCTTCGAGGCCGCGAGCGGTGCGGACGATATCGACGATGCGGCGGAGGCAGCCGATCCGGCCCAGCCCGATCCGATCGCGATCCCCGCGTCGTGGAGCAAGGAAGACGCCGAACTCTGGCAATCGCTCCCACCCGAAGCGCAGGCGCGGATCGCCGGCCGCGAGGGAGAGCGCGAGCGGGCGGTGAACCAGAAGTTCCAAGAAGCCGCCAACGCGCGCAAGGGCTACGAACACTTGCTCGCTGCGGCAAACGCCAATCGCGACAATTATGCGACGGCGATCGACGAGGTGCTGAATCTCGTCGCGCCGAAGCGTCCCGATCCGCGCGCCTATGGCGCCGGAACCGGGGAATATGACCGCGAGAGCTATGACCTGGCGCTCGCCGAATTCGAGCAGCACAGCGAGATCCTCCACGCGCTCCACCAGCAGCGGCACGCCATTGCCGCCCAGCAGGCGGCCGAGGCGGACGCTGCAGCCCATGCCGCGCACGAGGCGATCGAGGCGGCGTGGCGCCCGCACTTCCTGGCGTTGCTGCCCGATGTCGCCGATCCGGCGAAGGGCGGGCAGGCACTCCAGGCGCTGGTGCAATATGCCGTCGACAACGGCATCGAGCCGGCATTGTTCGAGGATCCGCGCGCGGCGCAGGCAATCACTTCCGCCGAGCTCGCGATCCTCGAAAAGGCGCGCCGCTATGACGCGATCAAGGCAGCGGAAGGCAAGGTGCGGGCGAATCCCGCGCCGCGCACCGCAACGCCGACGGCGCGTCCGAGCGTGGCGCTGTCGCGTTCCGCGCAACGCGCGGGTCAGGTCAAGGCGGCCAACCAGCGATTGGCACGCGAAGGCAGCATCGAAGCCGGTGCCGCCATGTGGAAGAACTTCCTGTAGAGGACAGAAGATATGACCAAAGTGACTGGTGCGGTCGCGACCTATGACGTCTCGACCAATCGCGAGGACCTGGCCGATCAGGTCTATCGCATTTCGCCGGCGGACACGCCGTTTCTTTCCGCAGTGCCGCGCGTGAAGGCGAGCGCGGTGCTCCACGAATGGTCGACCGATGCGCTGGCGACCGTCAACACTTCGAATGCCCGGCTCGAAGGCGATGCGCTGTCGCGCGCTTCGTCGACCAACCCCGCACGCCGGCAGAATTAGCCTGGTGGGATATTTCGCGCGCGTCATCGATCCCGCGACACTCGCCGTCGTGCCGATCTTTGCCGACAATGCTGCAACGCCGATCGACACGCTTTCCGGCGTCGCCAACATGGGCAGGACGGATGCTGACGGCAATCTGTCGTTCTACGTGGCGTTTGGAACCTATCATCTCGATATCTACGGCACGGATGCCACGACGTTCGTCAAGCGCGTGCCGAACGTCGCCATGGCGGGCGATATCACCGAAAGCGCGCAGTCGGCGCTGAACAACGCGGAGGCCGCCGCGGCCGCCTCCGCCGCCAGCGCGACCTCTGCTGCGGGCAGTGCGACCAGCGCGGCCGGCAGCGTCACGAGCGCGGCGGTTCAGGCGACGAACGCGGGAACATTCGCGACCAATGCTGCGGCATCCGCGACTTCTGCCGCAAACTATGCTGCGGCCGCAGCGAACACCTCGATCGCGGCTGGAGCCTATCCGAACTCGGCCGCCAGCAACGTCCCGCGCGGGCTGACGCAGGCGTCGGTGGGTTCGATCACGGCGGGGTCTGGTGGAGCCAACGGCAGTTTTGCCCTCGGGTGGTCCGGAGGCAATTTCTCCGTCAATCCGACCGGGACGTTCACGGTGTCGGGCGGCGCAGTGACTGCGGTCACGATCACTGGACCGGGCCTCTATATCGGGTCGAGCCCGACGGTTCCGACGCCGAACTTCTCCGCATCGTCTGGCTTGAGCGGCGCGAATGTTTCGTTGACGGCACAGTTTCTGGTGGCGAACGGCGCATTTTATTGGGCGCAGTCTGCGGATGGATCGCAGCTTCAGCATTATCAGAATGTTGGGGGTGTGGCGACGGCGGACAGTGGGACGGGGCCAATGCCTAGCAGCAGCGCCCTCGCTACCGCACTATCGGGCCTGTCTGGCGAACGCGCGCGGCGTTTGGTGGCCGCTGTGCTGGCGTCGACACGCGATTCGAGCAAGATCAAGCTTCTCCTAACCAAAGACGGCGCCAAGACCTTTCGCTCCGGCTCGATGACCGATGTCGAAACGTTGTCGCCTTTGATCGGCCCGGCCGGACTCAATCTGGTTCAGCCAAGCCTTACTTGGTCCGGCGCGGGCGGCTATAGTGGCCAGCCGTTGCGCCCCGTCGAATCTGCCGATGGCATCCAGTTCCACCGGGAGACCGGCTTCGATCTGCTGTCTGGCGTGTCCTCCGGTGTGTCTGGGATCTGCATCGATCTGGTGCTGCGGATGCCGGCGCTTACCACGACGGCGGTCGCTCCGGCAGGCACCTATTCAAGCGTAGCCGCCATGAACGCGGACCTCGCAAACCTCTATGTCGGTCAGATAGTCAAGGTGACAGGCGGGCCGCTGACGAACCTTACCCCCGACCCCCCCATCGAGTGGGTCGGGTGGCAGAATATCACTTCCGGCAATTTCCAGCAGGGATACTACGTCAAAGGCAATGGCGCGATGGTTCAAGCCAGCGGTCCGTTGTTTCTCCTGTACGACACTTCCTATTCCGGCACCTCGCGTTTCATCTATTTCTTCCTCGACGGGCTCGGCAGGCTGCACGCCTACACCTATGACGGTATGGTCAACCCAGAGTGCTTTACTGCGTGCACCGACCTAGTTGCGCTGGCGCAGGCCGGCCCCGTCCATTTGAAATTCCAATTCGATGACCAACACATCCGCTTGTGGATGAACGGCGTCGAAGTCATGGCGGTGCCCCTGGTCACAGCTTTCACGCCGAACAGGCTCCTGATCAACGGCGGCCCGCGCACCGCTAATGCCGTCGTGCCCTTTTCGGGGTTGTCTTGGACACTGTGCGCCATGGCAATATCCCAGGGCTGCGATTTCACCGAGCAGCGGCTGATCAGCGACGCGATTGCGCGGTACTGTGGCACGCCGATTCAGCCCTTCAATCCGATTGCCTATTTGATCGTTCAGAAGGGGCAGTCACGCGGCGCAGGTTCAACGTCTACGGCCGGCGATCCCAACCGACCCGACGCGGCCTCCGGGTGGAATGGGGAAACGGCGCGTGCAAACAGCCGCAGCGCCAGCGCCGCCACGATCACTCAAGAGTTGCTGCCACGGGCGTATGCATGTTCTGGCCAGAATGCGCCTTGGGACATCGGGCCGGTCGGGTTCAGCGTCAACGCTTTCGGAACCGCATCGGCCGGCGGGGGCGCGCATACTATGAGCGGGGCGGGCGTCGAGACAGTCGAGTTTGGCCTCGTCAACCAGCTTCGGCTCGCGAAGGAATTTCGCGAGCACGACATCATGCTCGTCGGGCTCAACAACGGGGGCTGGAGCCTCGGTCTGCTGGACGCGAAGTCCAATCCTCCCGTCTACTTGTATGATCTCGATACGGCTCCGCAAATCACGGCGACGCAGGCGCGTGAAATGCTCAATCGCATGGTTTCCAACGCCGCGAAGTTCTTCCGCAAACGGGGCCAGGAGCTGCGCTTGGTCGCCGTTTACGACGAACAAGCGGAGACCTTGGCGCCGCTGCCCACTGGCTTTTCCGCAGCCACCTTCGGTGCGGCCTATGAGGCGAGCGCTCGTCAGTGGCTGCCGAACGAACTGCTCAAGTTGGTGAGCGGCGCGGATGGACAAGCGCCACTCTACGTCAAGAAAGCTGCCGATTATAGCGCGGACGGCGCGAGCAACTCTCACTGCATCGCACCCTACTATTACACGGACCAGCTCCGTCTCCTGGAAGCAAATCGCGACGCCACGTTCCGATTCATGTTTCTCGGTGAAAGCTATGCGATCGGCGGTCGCTTCATCCATTGGCCGCTGACGACTTATCGTAAGCTCGCCGAGCGGCTGGGGCGAAAGATCCGGGAAGGCTGGTGCGAGGGTAAGAGCGGCGCGTCATTTCACGTCGCATCGGCGGTGCGCAGCGGCGGCCAGATTGTGCTGACGCTCAACCGCCCCGGTGTGCTCGTCGATCGCACGCTCTATCCTTCAGTGCTGCAGAGGCACACGACGGGCGGCGTCGACACCTTCGGGTTCGTGCTTGAGCCAAACGGCGGCGCGCGTACCATCACGGCTGTCGACCTGACCAATGTTGGGGCTTCCACTCCGACGATCACAATCAGTGTTTCGGGTGGCGGCGCCGTTGCCGGCGATCGCATCAACGTGACGGGGGCCAACGCCCGCTGGTGCAACATCCGCGAAGCCACGTCCTACCCAGGCGTCTATTATGAACAGGATTATTCGAGCCTACCGGGGACGGCCACGCCGATCCACGCGCTAAGCGGCAATCTCAACGAGACGGCGGAGTTCCTCTGTCCGTCGACCCATGTCTTATGAGGAGGCTATGACCGATATTCCGCCGCCCGCAGAATTCGGCGCGCTCCAGACCCTGGATGTCGTTGCTCGAGACGATATCGTCAATGATCTCTCTGACTGGGCCGCCCCCGGGGCCGGCCACAGATCCTGGGCCTTTGATCGATGCCATTGCGGACGCAGTCGGCGCCGCGCCGGACGACAACATGTGTCTCGCGCTACGCATGGAAATGCTTGCTGCGCGAGACGGCGGTGCAACCGATGGTGGCGACCTTGCCGGGCGACTCGCCTGGTTGGCGATTGCGGTGAGCGGCTAATGCAGCGCCGCTATCCAGAACTGGTACGCCCGCGGCCTGAGATGAACACCGTCGAGCGAGTATTCGGGCTTGAGCAGTCCATCCGAGCCCGTGAGGGCAGGGGCGTCGATAATGCTCGTGCATTCGCTGCGAATGATTGTTCGGATAGTTGCCAGCCTCGCGTTGATCTCGCGCGAACGGGTCGGAGTAGGAAGCGCTGCCACTAAAGTTGGCTCCGCGCACATCGTTCGCCATGATTTGTGCAGGCCATCAATATCAATCGGACCCGAGATCGCATCATTCATGCCGCCGTCCGCGAGGATGCGTTCCGGCCGATAGCTCTTCGCCTTGGCGAGCAATCTCGCGATCTGGCGTGTTTCCAATCCATTCGACGCGAGATTAATTGTGTCGATGCGCCCAAAGTTCATGGCACCCGCAGCAATGCTGTCGCCGATCACTACAAGGCTTGGGTCACGCACCCTTGCCAGCTGCACGGCGACCCATTGCTGATAGAAGAACCGAAGCGGTGCGGAAGCGGCCAATGGCAGAAGCGCCAAGCAAGCCACGATCGCGATTATCCGAGAAATCATGCGCCTAGCTTAGCGCCCGCCAGCCGTCACGGCGAGCACCATCCCGGTCAATAGCACAACAATAATCGGGATCCATTCCGTGATCTGCCGGCGGTGGCCTCTGCGCATGATGCCAAGCTGACCGCATTTCCCAACAACCACAAGGACGTGCCATGCCCCCTCACCAGTTGAGCGCCGATGCGCCGCCTGATCTAATCAACCTCGCCGACCTTGCGCTAGTACTCGGTGAAATCCGCGGCCAACTGCGCGAGTTGGTGCAAGGCACCGCGAACGTCAGCCAGAAGCTCGATGCGCTTGCTCTCCGCGTCGCGGCGCTAGAGGTCGAGCAGGCGCAGCGCAAAGGTGCGAGCGATCTGTTGAAGCTCATCCTCAAAAGCCCGGCGCTCGGCTGGGTCGTCGGTGCGGCGACGGCTGCTTGGGCGATATTCACCGGAAAGGCGCACTTATGACTCCTTCTCCCGCGTGCGAATCTTTGATCAAGCGCTTCGAGACCTGCGTGCTCCACGCCTATATGCCGACGCCGAACGACCGGCCGACGATCGGTTGGGGCTCGACCGGGCCCGATATCGCGCTGGGCATCAGCTGGACGCAGGCACAGGCCGACGATCGCTTTGCTCACGATTTGAGCATCTTCGCGACGGGCGTCAGCGAAGCGGTCGGCAATTCGCCGACCGCGCAGAGCGAGTTCGATGCGCTGGTTTCGCTCGCCTACAACATTGGACTGGCCAATTTCCGCGGTTCGACATTGCTGCGGCTGCATCGTGAGGGCGATCGTGCCGGCGCCGCCACGCAGTTCGCGCGCTGGACGCGCCAGGCCGGCAAGGTTTTGCACGGGCTGGAGCGGCGGCGCGCGGCCGAAGCCGGCCTATACCGCGGAGAGGCGTGATGCTGTCGCATATCGTCCGTGGCATCGGGGGCGAAGTCGAGATCGGCCGGGCGCTGCTCGCGCTGGCCTCGTTCGCCGCGATCGTGAGCCCGATCGGGTTCCAGGCGTGGGACATGGCGCGCGGCGCGCATTTCGACGTCGCGGCCTGGTGCGTGGCCTATCCGGGCGGACTTGCAGCGCTGGTCACCGCCGGCATCCTGGGCATCGGGCGGAAGGACCAGAATGTCGAAGCCGCGCGAAGCAGCAAGGCGGCGCGCGAGGCGGGGCAATAAAGATGGTGATGATGATGTTGACCAAGCCGCTGGTGCGCATCGCGCTGGTGCTCGCATCAATTGCGCTGATCGCCGGGTCGCTCGCGCTGTCGCAGTGCCGGCGCGCGGCGACGGCGGCGATCGAGGCACGGCTGTCCGCCGGGCAGGCGGGCGCGGCGCTCGCCAGTGGGCGCGATGCCGTCGGTGCAGTCGGGAACGCCATGGCCGGCGAAGCCGCGATCGATCGAGTCACTGAGGAGAATGGAAATGCCATCGATTCCGCACCTGGCGCCGATGCTCGCGTGCCTGACAGCGTGCGCGCTGCCGGGTTGCGCTCCCTTTGTCGGCGGGCGTCCTATCGTGCAGCCCATGCCGAGTGCCTGCAGTAGCCTGCTTCCCGAGGCGTGGTCGAAGGGGGTGGCCAGCGCCGAACTCGAGCATGACGGCGTTGCCGTGGGCGACTGGATCAAATTCGCCGATGCGCAGACCGGCCAGCTCGACAAGGCCAATGAGCGTATCGCGGCTGCCATCGGCATCGTGCAGCGTTGCGAAGCGCGCGATGCGGTGGCCGTGCGGCGAGCGCGGCCGAAGCTGTTCGGCTTGCTATAGAAACTGCGCTTCCGGCTTTACACATGCTGCGCAGCGCGACAGGCTCACCCGATGAATGATGTCGAGTTTCCACCCGCGGACATTGCCGGCGCAGCAGCGTCGATCGGTCTCCAGATTCCCGCCGAGTGCCTGCCGGGCGTCGCTGCAAATCTCGCCGCGCTCGCGGAACACCTGCGCAACGTCGAAGCGCACGAGCGCACAGCATGAGCCTCTCCGCAATTGCCGGCGACGTGCGTGCCGGCCGACGAAGCGCAGTTGAGCACGCGCGCGATGCGATCGCGCGGACCCGGCGTGACAATCCGCGGCTGGTCGCAGTCACTCGGGTTCTCGAAGATCGTGCGCTGGCCGAGGCAGTGGCAGTCGACGCGCGGGTGGCCGCGGGCGAGGATCCGGGGCCGCTCGCGGGCGTGCCTTATGCGGTCAAAGACCTGTTCGATGTCGCCGGCCTGCCGACGACCGCCGGCGCGGCGATGCGCGCCGACGCCGCCCCCGCGACGCGGGATGCGGAAGCGGTGCGCAGGCTGCAGGCGGCCGGGGCGGTGCTGGTGGCGACGTGCAACATGGACGCGTTTGCCTATGGCTTCGCGACGATCAACGCCGCCTATGGGACGACGCGCAATCCGCACGATCGTTCGCGGATCGCGGGCGGATCGTCGGGTGGCTCCGCGGCAGCGGTCGCGGCGGGGATGGTTCCGCTCAGCCTGGGCTCGGACACCAACGGATCGGTGCGCGTGCCGGCCGGACTATGCGGAATCTATGGGCTCAAGCCGACGCATGGTGGGCTGCCCATGGCGGGCGCATATCCGTTCGTCGACAGCTTCGACGACATCGGGCCCTTCGCGGTTTCGGCGGCCGATCTCGAACTTGCATGGCGCGTGCTCGGCGGCACGAGCAACGATGCGGGGCAAGGCCGGGTCGGACGTCTTGGCGGATGGTTCGCGCGCGGGGTAGCGCCTGAGCTGGCCGCGGGGATCGACGCGATCGCCACCCATCTTGGCGGGTTGCCGGTGGTCGAGCTGCCCGAAGTCGATCGCGCACGGTCGGCGGCGTTTCTGATGAGCGCCGTCGAAGGAGGCGCATTGCATCTGCCCGAGCTCCGCGCGCGCCCGTTGGCGTTCGATCCGCAGGTGCGCGACCGGCTGTTGGCGGGCGCGCTGGTGCCGGCAGCGGCCTATCAGGCCGCACAGCGCTTCCGCGCGTGGTTCCGCACGGCAGTGATGGCGATATTCGAGCGATTCGACGTGCTGATAGCGCCCTCGGCCGGCGTCGAGGCGCCGCTGGTCGACGACCCGTTCGTCGAAATCGATGGCGAGCGCGTGCCGGCGCGCGCGCACCTGGGCATCTATACGCAGCCGCTGAGCTTCGTCGGGCTACCGGTGGTCGCGGTGCCGTTGCTTCGGCGCGGCAAGTTGCCGCTCGGGCTGCAGCTGGTCGGACGCCCGGGGGGCGAGGCGGCATTGTTCGCCCTGGCAAGGGAATTGGAGGCAGCCGGGCTGATCGGCGTCGGCTGATCAGGCGCATTCTTCTTGGCGGCGGCGAGCGGCGCCGGGATCCAAAGCCCTCAGACGATCACTGGCGCCCTGGTGTGGCGGCGCAGCATGACGCCGATCGGCCCGCGACTGCGGATTCCCGCGTCCGACGATCCTTCGGTCGCGCGCGCGATAGAGCGCAGCATCCCTCTTTCGCTTTGCCTGCGATCGCCCCTACAGTGGTGCAATGCAATATAGCGTCCGCTCGCTTCGAGGAATGGTGACCGCGCCGCACCATTTGGCGGCGCAGGCTGGGCTCGGCGTACTGCAGGAGGGCGGCAACGCGCGCGAAGCCGCAGTCGCCGTCGCAGCGACGCTGGCGGTAGTCTATCCGCACATGACGGGAATCGGCGGCGACGGTTTCTGGTTGGTGTGCGAGCCCGACGGCCGCGTCGAGGCGATCGATGCCTGCGGGCGTGCCGCAGCGCACGCCGACCTCGCGCTGTACGCCGGTCGTGCGCAAGTGCCGGTGCGGGGTCCCCTCGCGGCGAACACGGTGGCGGGAACCCTGTCGGGTTGGGCGCTCGCCCTCGACGGGGGGCGGCTGCCACTCGAGCGGTTGCTGCGCGACGCGATCCGTCACGCCGAGGATGGCTTCGCGATAACTGCGGGTGGTGCCGCGACCGCCGCCGCGAAGAGCGACGAATTGCGCCGGCAGCCCGGCGGCTATGCGGCGACCTTCGAGCCCGGGGGCAGGCCGCTGCGCGAAGGCGAAGTGCTGCGCCTGCCGCAATTGGCCGCGACGCTGCGCCTGCTTGCGCGCGATGGGCTCGACAGCTTTTACACCGGGGCGCTCGCCAACCAGATTGCCGGCGACCTCGAAGCACTTGGGTCGCCGCTGCGCATTTCCGACCTCGAATTGCACCGCGCCGACCGCGTGACGCCGCTCAGCGTCGCGATCCAGGAGGCACGGCTCTACAATCTGCCGCCACCGACGCAGGGCGTCGCGTCGCTGCTGATCCTCGCGTTGCTCGATCACCGCGATATCGGGCGCGCCGACAGTTTCGAACATATCCATGGCGTGGTCGAGGCGACCAAGCGCGCGTTCGAATATCGCGACGCGCATGTCGGCGATCCGGCCTATATGTCGGTGGATCCGCAGGCACTGCTCGACGACGCAACGGCGCTCGCAGAAATGGCCGGGGACATCGATCCCGCAAAGGCGATGGCCTGGCCGCGCGGGCTGCCGCCGAACGATACCTGCTGGTTCGGTGCCGCCGACGCCGAGGGGCGCGTCGTGAGCGCGATCCAAAGCATTTATCACGAGTTCGGTTCGGGCGTGGTGCTGCCGAATAGCGGCGTCACCTGGCAGAATCGCGGTTCGAGCTTTCGCCTGACGCCCGACGGCTGGAACGCACTCAAGCCGCAGCGCAAGCCGTTCCATACGCTCAATCCCGCGCTGGCGCGATTCGAAGACGGGCGCGTGATGGCCTATGGCACGATGGGCGGCGAAGGACAGCCGCAGACCCAGGCGGCGATCTTCACCCGCTACGCCCGTCAGGGCGTCGGCTTGCAGGAGGCAATCAGCCTGCCGCGCTGGCTGCTCGGCCGCACCTGGGGCGAGGAGACGACCAGCCTCAAGCTCGAGGATGGGTTCGCGCCGCAAGTCGTCGAGCAGCTGCGCGCGGCGGGACACGAACTCGAGTTGGTGCCGCAGTTCAGTGCGATGATGGGTCATGCCGGCGCGATCGTGCGCCACCCGGACGGCGTATTGGAGGGCGCGACCGACCCGCGTTCGGACGGGCAGGTGGCGGCATGGTGAGCGGCGGAGCGCGCGCGGTGGCGCGGTGCGATGCGCTGGGCGTCCCGCCCTACAGCGCCGCGCCCGACATGCTGTTCCGCGCGTATCTGACGCCGGCGCATCTCGCGACCCAGGCGGCGGTCGGCGAATGGATGGTCGAAGCGGGGATGACCGCACGCACCGACGGCATGGCCAATCTGATCGGCCGCTACGATGGTACGCGGGATCTGCCGCCGCTGATCATCGGCAGCCATCTCGACAGCGTGCGCGACGGCGGGCGCTATGATGGACCGCTCGGCGTGATGCTCGCGATCGAGGCGGTGGCCGCATTGCACATGTCCGGCCGGCGGCTGCCGTTCCCGATCGAAGTCTATGGCTTCGGCGACGAAGAGGGCTCGCGCTTCCCGGTGTCGATGCTCACCAGCCGCGTCGTCGCCGGCGCCATCGACACGGTCGACCTGGCGATGGCCGATCGCGACGGCGTAACCTTGGGCGAAGCGATCACGCCGTTCGGGACGGATCGTCTCTCGGCGCGCCATGGCCCGGCGCTTGCCTATTTCGAAGCGCATATCGAACAGGGGCCGGTGCTCGAATCGGCGGGGTTGGCGCTCGGCGTGGTGACGGGCATCGCCGCGCAATTGCGTTACGAGATCGCAGTCGACGGTCAGGCTGGCCACGCCGGGACCACCACTATGACGCTCCGCCGGGATGCGCTGGCGGGCGTGGCCGAAATGGTGCTCGTCGCCGAACGCGTTGCGCGCACAGCGGCTTCCGACCTCGTCGCGACGGTTGGGCGCATGGAGGTTTCGCCCAATGCGCCCAATGTCATTCCAGGCGAAGTGCGATTCACGCTGGACGTTCGCTCGCTCGATCCGGCCCGCCGCGATGTCGCCGCCGAAGCGATACTGGCGGAAATGCGGGCCATTGCCGCGCGTCGCGGGCTCACCATCAGCGTCGCGCAGCGCAACGACCTGGCCGCGAGCCCGTGCGACGCGCTGTTGGTCGATCTGCTCGAGGACGCTGTCGCCGCGATCGGCCAGCCGCGTTTCCGCCTGCCCAGCGGCGCAGGCCATGACGCGATGGTGATGGCGACATTATGCCCGACGGCGATGCTGTTCCTCCGCTGCAAAGGCGGAATCAGCCACAACCCCGCCGAGCATGTCGACCCGGATGACGCCGAACTGGCCCTCCAGGCGATGCTCGGCTTCATCGATCGATTGGGAGAACAAATTGAGTCCTGACTTGTTCGGCGAGATCGACCCGCCACAGCGGTTGCTGATGGGGCCGGGCCCGGTCAACGCGCATCCCCGAGTGCTGCGCGCGATGTCGGCCGATCTGCTCGGCCAGTTCGACCCCGAGATGACCGGCTATATGGAGCAGGTGATGGCGCTCTACCGTCCGATCTTCGGGACGGAGAATCGCTGGACCTTTCTGGTCGACGGGACTGCGCGCGCGGGAATCGAAGCGGCGCTGGTGTCGTTGCTGAGGCCGGGCGATCGGATGCTGATCCTGGATTTTGGCCGGTTCGGACTGCTGCTGCGGGAGATCGGTGAGCGCGTCGGTGCCACCATCGAGTGCGTGTCCGCGCCATGGGGCGAAGTGGTCGACCTGGCCGCAGTCGCACAGGCGATCGAACGGTTCTCACCGAATGTCGTCGCGGCGGTGCACGGCGACACCTCCACCACGATGGCGCAGCCGCTCGAAGGGCTGGGCGCACTCTGCCGCGCGGCGGGAGCCTTTTCCTATGTCGACGCAACGGCGACGATCGGCGGAATGGCGATCGCGGCCGATCGTTGGGGCGTCGATGTCGTCACCGGCGGGTTGCAGAAATGCCTGGGCGGCTCGTCGGGGTCGGCGCCGATAACGATATCGGATCGCGCGGCGGAACATATCTTCGCGCGCCGCCACGTCGAGAAAGGCATCGCGCGGCCCGACCTGAGCAATGCCCAGGGGCCGCGCATCGGCTCCAATTATTTCGATCTTGCAATGGTGATGGATTATTGGTCGGAAAAGCGGCTTAATCACCATACAGAAGCGACGACGATGCTGTACGGCGCAAGAGAGTGCGCACGCGTCGCGCTGGGAGAGGGTCTGGAGGCGCGATTCGCGCGCCACGCGGCGGCCGGCCGCGCGGTGGTTGCGGGCGCGAGAGCCTTGGGACTGACCGTGTTCGGCGACGACCGCTACCGCATGACAAATGTGACCGGGATCGTGATTCCGGACGGCGTCGACGGCGAAGCCGTGCGCCGGCGGATGCGCCAGGACTTCGAGATCGAGATCGGCACGGCGTTCGGGCCCTTGGCCGGGAAGATCTGGCGGGTTGGGGCGATGGGATACAATGCGATGAAGCATAAGGTGCTGATCACGCTCGGCGCGCTGGAGGCAGTACTGCGCGCGGAAGGGTTCGCGTGTCCGGCCGGCGCCGGCGTCGACGCAGCGCTCGAGGCGTGGGACCGTTGAGATGAACACGCGGGATCTCGTCGGCTATGGGGCCAGTCCACCGGCAGCGCGGTGGCCCGGCGGCGCGCGCGTCGCCGTCAATTTCGTGATCAACTATGAGGAAGGTGCCGAGAACTCGGTCCTCAACGGCGACAAGGGTTCGGAGAATTTCCTCTCTGACATGGTCGGTGCGGCGAGCCATCCCGATCGGGCGATGGCGATGGAGAGTCTCTACGAATATGGATCGCGTGCCGGCTTCTGGCGGCTGCATCGCATCTTCACCGAGCGCGCGGCGCCGGTCACGGTGTTCGGCGTCGCCAAGGCATTGGAAGCCAATCGCGAGGCAGTCGAAGCGATGCTCTCCGCCGGCTGGGAGATCGCCAGCCACGGGCTGCGCTGGATAGACTATCAGACCGTTCCCGAAGGCGTGGAGCGCGCGCACATCGCCGAGGCAGTCGCGCTTCACACCCGCCTCACCGGCAGCCGGCCGCTCGGCTTCTACCAGGGACGCAGCTCGCCCAACACTGCGCGGCTGGTCGCCGAAGAGGGCGGGTTCGTCTATGATGCCGACAGCTACGCCGATGACCTGCCCTATTATGATCGCAAGCATGCCAGCGAGAATGGTGGGCGCGCGCAACTGATCGTGCCCTATAGCCTCGACACCAACGATATGAAGTTCGTCGCGTACAACGGCTTTGCCGAAGGCACGCAGTTCTACCGCTACCTCGTCGATGCGTTCGAGCAATTGCGCGAGGAAGGCGGCCGGATGATGTCGATCGGGCTGCACGGCCGCATCGCCGGGCGGCCGGGGCGCGCGATCGCGGTAGCGCAGTTTCTGGAACATGTGCTGGCGAGCGGCGATGCCTGGGTCGCGCGCCGCATCGACATTGCCCGCCACTGGCTGGAGACCCATCCCGCATGATGCTCAACGATCCCGCTGTCGTCGCGGAAGTAACTGCTGCATTCCACGAATATGAGCGCGCGCTGATGGCCGACGACATCCCGGCGATGGATCGGCTGTTTCACGAGAGCGAAGCGACGGTGCGCTATGGCGTCGGCGAAGTGCTCTACGGGATCGAAGAGATCCGCGAATTCCGTAAGGGGCGTGGCGGATCGCCGCAACGCCGGCTCGGGCGCGTAGCGATCGCCACCTATGGGCGCGACTTCGCAACCGCCAATGCCGAGTTCTTCCGAGAGGGCTCGGATCGGCGCGGCCGGCAGAGCCAGAGTTGGGTTCGGTTTGCGGACGGCTGGAAAGTGGTCTCTGCGCATGTGTCGCTGGAGGGCGCGACATCGTGACCAGCCTCGACGATCGCCAAGCCTTTGTTGCGCGCTATGCGGCGCTGTTCGAGCATAGCCCCTGGGTGGTCCATCGCGCCGCCGCGCGCCTCCCGTTCCCGAACCTCCACGCCGGACTGATGCGCGAGGTCTACGAAGCCACGCCTGACGAGCAACTCGCACTGATCCGCGCGCATCCCGAGCTCGCAGGCAAGGCGGCGATCGACGGCAGCCTCACCGAGGCGTCGCAAGCCGAGCAGGCGAGCGCCGGGCTCGACCGGCTGACGCCGGATGAGTTCGATCGCTTTCATGCGCTTAACCGCGCCTATGCGGAGAAGTTCGGCTTCCCCTTCATCATCTGCGTGCGGCTGACCAACAAGGCGGGTATCCTTGCCGCGATGGAAAAGCGCCTCGCCAACGGCCGCGACGCTGAAATCGCCACGGCACTCGAGCAGATCGGCGAAATCGTCCGGCTGCGGCTGGAGCATCTCGCATGAGGCTCGCGGCGCACGATGCGCGCGTGGCGCACGACCTCGAGTGCCTCAACTGGGGCGAAGCCGACTGGCTGCAGCCGCGCCATCACCCCGGTGGCCATGTCTTCGACGTCGCCATCGTAGGAGGCGGCCAGAGCGGGCTCGGCGCCGCGTTCGGGCTCAAGCGCGAGCGCATCTCGAACGTGATCGTCCTGGACGAATGCCCCGCCGGCTATGAAGGCCCCTGGGACACCTACGCGCGCATGGCGACGCTGCGTACGCCCAAGCATCTGAGCTCGATCGATTTCGGCATTCCCAGCCTGACCTTTCGCGCATGGTGGGAAGCGCAATATGGGTCCGAGGGCTGGGCGGCGATCGGCAAGATCCCGCGCCGCGACTGGATGGCATATCTGCGCTGGTACCGTCGCATCCTCGACTTGCCCGTTCGCAACGATGCCAGAGTCGTGTTGGTCGAGCCGCTGGAGGGACTCCACCGGCTGCGACTAGCCGACGGCGAAGCGTTGCTGGCGCGCAAAGTAGTATTCGCGACCGGCATCCACGGCGGCGGGCAATGGCACGTACCCGAGATGGTCCGCGAAGCGGTGGCGCCGCAGCGCTATGCGCACACCGCGGACGACATCGACTATGCCGCGATCGCGGGAAAACGCATCGCGATCCTCGGCGGCGGGGCGTCGGCGTTCGACAATGCCTGTGCCGCGCTCGAAGCGGGCGTCGCCGCGGCGCATGTGTTCCTGCGGCGGCCAGCGATTCCGCGCGTCAATCCGATCCGTTTCATGGAGCGCGCGGGCGTATTGCCGCGCTATCCGGTGCTGCGCGACGATCAGAAATATGCGCTGATGGCGACCTTCTTCGGCCACGCCATGCCGCCGACCGTCGACATGTTCGAGCGCGCCGCCGCGCTGCCTGGTTTCGCGTTGCGGCTCGGCGCGCCCTGGCTGTCGCTGCGCGAAATCGACGGCGAGATCGAAGTCGAGACGCCGCAGGGCCGTCATCGCTACGACTTTCTGGTGCTTTCGACGGGATTGGTGACCGATCCCTCGCTGCGCCCCGAACTCGCATTGGTACATGACAAGATCGCGCGCTGGCATGATCGCTATACACCGCCCGTCGGTATCGCGAATGCGTTGATCGATGCGCATCCCTATCTCGGGCGAGCGTTCGAATTTCTGCCGCGGCGCGACGAGGATCGCGCGCTGCTGCACGGGCTGTTCGCGTTCAATTATTCCTCGCTGATCAGCGTCGGCCTTTCGGCCTCGGCAATATCGGGCCTGGGGCACGCGCTGCCGCGCCTGGTGAAGGGCGTCGCGGACCAGTTGTTCGCCGACGATGCCGAGCCGATCCTCGATGCGTTCCAGGCCTTCGATGAGCATGAATTCACGGTGACATGGCCGCGGGGCGAAGCAGCATGACCGGGCTCACCACGCATGTGCTCGACACCGCACATGGTCGGCCGGCGGTCGGCGTGGCATTGCGATTGTGGCACGGCGGGCACTTATTGTTTTCCGGGGTCACCAACGAAGACGGAAGGTGCCCGGGCATGCTCAGTGGCGACGAAATGAAGGTGGGCAAATATCGCCTCGAGTTCGACGTCGCTGGCTATTTCGCGACACTGGGCGTCGCGCTGCCCGACCCGCCGTTTCTCGATTGCGTCGCGATCGACTTCGGTGTTGCCGATCCCGACGGCCATTATCACGTGCCGCTGCTGGTCTCGCCGTTCGGCTATTCGACCTATCGGGGCAGCTGATGGTCACGTTCGTTCTCGACGGCGAAATCGTGCGCGTCGACGCAGTCGATCCGAGCGCAACCGCGCTCGAGCTGATCCGCACCAGGCTGCGTCGCACCGGGACCAAGGAAGGCTGCGCCGAAGGCGATTGCGGCGCATGCACCGTACTGCTTGGTGAGCTGGAGGGCGAGTCGGTACGTTGGCGCGCAGTCAATGCCTGCATCCTCTTCGTGCCGATGCTCCAGGGCAAGGCGCTGATGACGGTCGAGAGCCTGGGCGGGACGCATCCGGTGCAGCGGGCGATGGCCGATGGGCATGGCTCGCAGTGCGGCTTCTGTACCCCGGGGTTCGTGATGTCGCTCGTCGGGCGCAGCATGGGCGCGCTCGGGAGCGACGCACCGGTCGCGGACGTGATCGCGGGCAATCTCTGTCGCTGCACGGGCTATGGCCCGATCCTCGCGGCCGGCGAAGCGGCGCCGATCGAAGCACGTGACGATCGTGCCATCGCCCAAGCGCTGCGCAGCATCGGCCCCGCCGCAGGCTCCGGCTGGTTCGCGCCGCGCACCGCCGACGAACTCGCCAGCCTGCTGCGCGCCTATCCCGACGCGCGAATCGTCGCGGGCGCGACCGATGTCGGCCTGTGGGTGACCAAGGCGCTGCGCGATCTCGGCACGATGATCTTCATCGGCGATGTCGCCGATCTTCGCGGCATCGCGGAGGATCCGGGCGGCGTCACGCTGGGCGCGTGCGTACGCTATTCCGAAGCGCTGCCCGCGCTGGCACGGCTGCATCCCGAGCTGGGCGAGCTGGTGCGGCGGATCGGCGGACTGCAGGTGCGCAACGCCGGCACGATCGGCGGGAACATCGCCAACGGGTCGCCGATCGGCGACATGCCGCCGGCATTGATCGCACTGGGCGCGACGCTGACCTTGCGGCACGGCGACACGCGACGCACGCTCCCGCTCGAGGCGTTCTTTCTCTCCTATGGCAAGCAGGACCGCCGTCCCGGCGAGTTCGTCGAATCCATTCATATCCCGCGCCCGGCGCCGGAAGATGTGATTGCGATCACCAAGATTTCGAAGCGGTTCGACAGCGATATTTCGGCGGTGTGCGGCGCGTTTGCGCTGCGTATCGAGGCCGGTTTGGTCACGCGCGCGCGGATCGCATTCGGCGGCATGGCTGGAATCCCGATGCGTGCCACGGCGTGCGAAGCGTCGCTGATCGGCAAATCGTGGAGCGAAGCCACCGTCGAAGTCGCTGCCGATGCGATGGCGCTGGACTATCAGCCGCTCAGCGACTTGCGCGCCTCGTCGGACTATCGGCTAGCGGTCGCAGGCAATCTGCTGCGGCGGCTGTGGATCGAGAGCGAGACACCAACCGAGGCTACGCGCGTGCTCGCCCATGGCTGACGCTTCGCCCCGCCCGGTCGGAGCGGTCGCTGCCCCGCTTCGCCACGACAGCGCGGAAGCGCATGTCGCGGGCACGGCGCGCTATGTCGACGACATGCCCGAGGCGCCGGGTACGCTGCATCTCGCGTTCGGTCTGAGCCCCGAGGGCCATGGCCGCATCGCGAAACTCGATCTCGCACCGGTCCGGGCGGCGGCTGGCGTGGTGGGCGTGTTAGACGCTGCCGACATCCCCGGCACCAATGATGTCAGTCCGGTCGCCGGCGACGACAAGCTCTTCGCTGAAACGGAAGTGCTGTTTCCCGGCCAGCCGCTGTTCGTGGTTGCCGCCGACAGCCACCGCGCAGCGCGCAGGGCGGCGCGGCTGGCGCTGGTCGAGATCGAACCGCAGCCGGCGCTGGTCGAGATCGGCGATGCGCTCGCCGCCGGTTCGCTGATCGAGCCAAGCCAGCGGATGGAGCGCGGCGAGGCCGAAGCCGCGCTTGCCGCCGCGCCGCATCGGCTTTCCGGCCGGATCGCGATGGGCGGCCAGGAGCATTTCTACCTCGAAGGCCAGGCCGCACTCGCGACCCCGGTCGAGGGTCAGCTGCATGTGCTCAGCTCGACACAGCATCCGAGCGAAGTCCAGCATTTGATCGCGAAGGTGCTCGGTTTGACGCACGCGGACGTCACGGTCGAGGTCCGCCGCATGGGCGGTGCGTTCGGCGGCAAGGAGACTCAGGCCGCTGCCTTTGCCGTCGCCGCGGCACTGGTTGCGGCAAAGACCGGCCGTCCCGCGCGCATCCGCGCCGATCGCGACGATGACATGGTGATGACCGGCAAGCGCCATGAGTTCGAAGCAGCATACGACGTCGGGTTCGACGATGTCGGCTGCATCCGGGGCGTGACGTTCGAGCTGGCGGGGCGCTGCGGCGCGAGTGCCGATTTGTCGCCCGCGATCAACGATCGCGCGATGTTCCACTGCGATAATACCTATTTCTATCCGTCGGTCGCGATCATCAGTCACCGCGCCAGGACCCACACGGTCTCGAACACCGCATTCCGCGGCTTTGGCGGGCCGCAGGGGATGCTGGCGGCCGAGCGCATGATCGACGCGATCGCCGCCCATCTTGGCCGCGATCCGCTCGAAGTGCGCCACGCCAATCTCTACGGCCCCGGGCGCGATCTTACGCCCTATCATATGACGGTCGAGGACAATGTCGCGCCCGAGCTGATCGCCGAGCTTGCCGAACGCGCCGACTATGCCGCGCGCCGGGCAGCGGTCGCGGCGTGGAATGCCTCGCACCGCGTGCTCAAAAAGGGGCTCGCACTGACTCCGGTCAAGTTCGGGATCAGTTTTACCACCACGCATCTCAACCAGGCCGGAGCGCTGGTGCTGGTCTATGCCGACGGCTCGATCCACTTGAACCATGGTGGCACCGAGATGGGCCAGGGACTGATGATCAAGGTAGCGCAGGTTGTCGCCGATGTCTTCGCCGTACCCATAGATAGAGTGAAGGTGAGCGCGACGCGCACAGACAAAGTGCCCAATACCAGCGCCACCGCAGCCTCGTCGGGCGCCGACCTGAACGGCATGGCCGCGCAGCGTGGCGCCGAGGCGATCCGCGCCAGGCTCGCCGCCTTCGTCGCCGAGCGCGCCTCGATTGCGCCCGAAAATGTGCGTTTCACGCGCGATGGCGTAGTCGCCGGCGACACCGTCACGCCGTTCGCGACGCTGTGCCGCCAGGCGCATCTCGCGCGCGTGCCGCTCTCTGCGACCGGCTTCTACGCCACCCCCAAGATCCATTATGACCGCGCGCGCCACAGCGGACGGCCGTTTCTCTATTTCGCCTATGGCGCCGCGCTGAGCGAAGTGGTGATCGATACGCTCACCGGTGAGCACAAGGTTGTGGCTGTCGATATCCTCCACGACGTCGGGCGCAGCCTCAACCCCGCGATCGATCTGGGACAGATCGAGGGCGGCTTCATCCAGGGCATGGGCTGGCTCACCAGCGAGGAGCTGGTCTACGACGCGCGCGGCCGCCTGCTCACGCACGCGCCCTCGACCTACAAGATTCCGACCGCGAGCGATCGTCCGGAGCATATGAAGATTGCGATCTGGGAAGCCGGCCGCAATAGCGAGGCGACGGTGCATCGTTCGAAAGCCGTCGGCGAACCGCCGTTCATGCTCGCGATCTCGGTGTTCTCTGCGATCACCCAGGCTGTGATGGCGGCGGCACCGGGCAAGGGATTTCCCGATCTCGACGCGCCGGCCACGCCCGAGCGTGTGCTGACCGCCGTGCGGGAGTTGCGAGCGCGAACCGCCGCGCGGGATTAGCAACGACGCTCAACGCTCCTCCGCACGGCAGGCCGCCGCGCGCGCAAGCAGGAACGATCGTTCGCTGGCGTTGCGCGTGAGGCCGGCAGCGGCCTCGAACTCCGCCTTTGCCTGGGCGAACCGGCCGGCGCGGAACAAGAAGTCGCCCCTTGCCGCCGGGAGCGGCGCGTAACCGTGCAGCACCTCCGCGTCGGCGATCGTCTCGAGCAAGCGGAGGCCGGCTTCGGGGCCGAACGCCATGCTGTGCGCGATGGCGCGATTGAGCTCGATGACGGGCGACAGCACTGTCTCGCACAGCCGATCGTAGAGTGCCGCGATGCGCGCCCAGTCGGTGTCCTCGGCCTTGCGCGCGCGGGCGTGGCAGGCGGCGATCATGGCCTGCAGCGCATAGGCGCCATGGCCACCGCCGAGCGCTTCCACGCGCCGCAGCGCGTCGAGCCCGCGGCGGATCAGCAACTGGTCCCAGCGCGCGCGATTCTGTTCGGTCAGCGGGATGAACCCGCCGTCGGGGCTCGCGCGCGCAGGCAGGCGCGAGGCCTGGATCTCCATCAGCGCGAGCAGGCCAAGGACCTCGGGCTCGTCCGGCATCAGCCCGGCGAGGATTCGTCCCAGGCGCTGGGCCTCCGCGCACAGCGACGGCCGGACCAGATCTTCGCCCGCCGTGGCGGCGTATCCCTCGTTGAAAATCAAATAGAGGACTTCGAGCACCGAAGCGAGGCGCGCCGCACGGTCGCTGCCGCGCGGGACTTCGAACGCCAGACGGGCGTTTGCGATCGTCCGCTTGGCACGCACGATACGTTGCGCGATCGTCGGTTCGCTCGACAGAAAGGCGCGGGCGATCTCGTCGACGGTAAGTCCGCCAACCAGGCGAAGTGTGAGTGCCGCACGGGCATCGGCCGACAATAGCGGATGGCATGCGGCGAAGATCAGTCCCAGCAGTTCGTCGCCCAGATCGTCGTCCATCGCGGCCTCGATGCGCTCGACACTGTCGTCGCCGGCACTGTCCAGATCGCGCGCGATCTCGACATGTTTGCGCTCCAGCATCCGATTGCGGCGGATACCGTCGATCGCCCGGCGCTTGGCGGTGGCCGTCAACCAGGCGCCCGGATTGTCCGGAACTCCGGTTTTGGGCCAGTCGGACAGCGCAATCAGCAACGCGTCTTGCGCCAGCTCTTCGGCGCGGTCGACGTCGCGCACCATGCGCGCCAGGCTCGCGATGAGCCTGGCGCGCTCGATCCGGAACACCGCCTCGATCGTCCGCCGCGTTTCGTCTGGGCCCATGCGCGGGCCTTCGACGAAACGCGGGCGCGAGACAAGCGTCGGCGCGTCGCCCGCGGATCAGATGCGCCCGCTTCTCAGCGGCTTGCTATTACTCGCCTGCCAGCTTTTCGCGCGTGCGATCATGGATAGCGGCGACTTCGGGCGTGAGCACTTCGGCGAAATCCGCCATCTCATAGACCGGCCGGATCTCGATCTCGCTCGGGCCAGGCATGGGATTGGGGCACCGGCGCACCCAGGCGACGGCTTCGTCCATATCCTTGACTTCCCAGGTCCAATAGCCGGCGACCAGCTCGCGCGTCTCGGCGAACGGGCCGTCGATGACGGTCCGGCTGGGACCGTCGAACGCGACACGCTTGCCCTGCGACGAGGGCTTGAGCCCGTCGCCGCCCGTCATGATGCCGGCCGCGACCAGTTCCTCATTATATTTGCCCATCGCCTCGAGCATTTCGGTCGACGGCATAACTCCCGCTTCGCTGTCCTGCGTCGCCTTCACGAAAACCATGACTCGCATGTTCATCTCCTGGTTCGGTTGGGGGGCGCTAGCGCCTCCTATCCACACGACGAACAAGATTTCCAGGAATCGACAGGGTTGCCGAAAAAAATTTCGAGCCCCGTCCGATCTTCGCGCCAGGGCCCCACTCGCCGGGACACCAGCGCTTCCGGGTTCAAAACTGGAACCGCATGCCGATGCGATAATAGCGCCCGATCGTATCGAAATAGGTGGGGTTGGTGTAGAATTGCGTCTCCGGCGCGGCTGGCGGCGCCACTCCGAACAGATTGTTCACTGCGCCGAATATTTCGAGGCCGTGCGGCTTGGTTCCCCATAGGTGGAACGATCCGAACAGGTTCACGTAGAAGCGCTCCGACACGCGATTGTCGTTGATGCTGTTGGGCAGCGTCGTCGCATAGCCAGGATCGCCGGGCGCGACATAGAGCGCATCGAACTTGCCGGGCGCGATATAGCGGCCTTGCACCGTCACGTTCACCCGCGGACTGTCGTAGGTGAGATAGGCGTTGGCGAGCCAGCGCGGTGCTGCCACGGCCGCTGCCTGGCCAGTTTGTTCGGCGCGATCGATCGTCGTTCCGAACGTCGTCGACTGCAGTCGCGAGACATAGGTTGCCAGGCCGCGCAGGCTCAGCGACGTCTCCGGTCCGGGCAAGCGGATGCGGTAGGCTGCCTCGATATCGATGCCGTCGGTGAGCAACCGATCGAGATTGAGCTGCACGTTGCGGATTTGCGTGATGTTGTTGGCGCTGTCCAAAGTGATCGCGCCGCAGGCGATCTGCACGCCCGCAAAGCAGCGATCGATGAGCGACTGCACGCCGCCGGGCGCCGTCGAGATGAAGTCCTTCACGCGAATGCGATAATAATCGACGGAGACGCGCAATCCCGCCAGAGCGCCGCGCGGCTGGAACACGATGCCGCCGGTCGTCGTGTCCGCGGTTTCGGGCTTCAGCGTCGGCGAGCCGCCGGACAGGATCGAGGGCGGTAAGGTCTGTAACGGGTTGAACCGATTGAGGATCGGCGTGAACGAGCTCGCCGAGGCGAGATAGAGTTCGGCGAAATTGGGCGCACGGATGTCATGGCTTTGCGTGACGCGCAGCCGCAGCCAATCGACTGGCTCCCAGGTTGCGCTCGCTTTCCAGGTCGCGCGCGTGAACTTGTTCTCGGTATTGACGCGCAGATAGCTGCCGAAACCCTTGATGTCATAGTGCGTCACACGCACTGCGCCGTCGAGGCTGAGCGACTTGGTCCAGGAGGCGTTCCGGACCAGCGGCACGCCGAGCTCCGCATAGCCCTCGAGCACATTGCTCGTGCCGTTATAGTCGGAGCCGAAATTCTGGAAATAGGCGTATTGGTTCGACAGCGCGTCATGCGCGACGCGGATGCGGTCGTTGCGATACTCGCCGCCCGCCGCCACTGCGATCGGGCCGGCGCCGAGATCGCCGAGCGCGCCGCGCAGGTTCGCCGCGACCACGTGCTGCTGTAATCGGATGTCCTCGCGCAGCGTGCCGAAGATGAAGTTCTTCCCCGCCTGCGTCACATTGCCGGCACCGAACAGGTTGACGGGCACGCATCCCGACGCGGCCTGACGCACCGCGGCATTCGAACTCAGTAGCGCGCGGCAGGTCGGGTTGCCCGTCGTCGGATCCGTCACTGCGTCGAGCGCATAATAGAAGCGCGCATTCGACAGCGCATAGCTCGCAGGTTGGCCGAGCGGCTGCGCGGGGTCGCCGGTGATCAAATTGTTCGCGACCGTCTGCAGGCGATCGGTGCGGCCATATTGATAATAGCCGTCCCAGTTCCAGCTCCCGCCGAGCTTGCCGCTGAACCCGCCGGTGAACCGGTAGCTGTCGGCTGTCGAAATGCTGAGACCGCGACCGATATCGTCGAAAACCCGCCCGAGGCTGAACGTCGCTGCCGCCGGCCGGTCGCCGCTCAGCGGCGGCGGTGCCACGGCTGCCAGACCCAGCGCGGTGCGGACTTCGGCAGGAATATAGGGATTGTCGCCGAAGATTGGCAGCGTGCCGCTGAAATAGGCGGTCTGGAGCAGCGTGCCCTTGATATGGCCGTACGAACCTTCCGCAAACGCGTTGAGGCTGCCGCCCAGGTCGAAATCGGCATGCGCGAAGCCGGTGTAGCGCTCGACTGGAACCGTGATGTTGGAGTCGGTGTAGGTCGGGTAGATATCGCCGCCGACCTGGCTCAGTCCGAAGCGGATCGTGCCTGGGGTGTAGGGAAGCACTGCACCACTCGGCCCAAAGGTAATGCCGCCGGTCCTCCTCAGATCGCGGATCACCGCCGTCGTAGCGCTACTATTGTTGTTGCTCGACACGACGCCGGCGGAATTAAAGAACCAGCCCGCGCCTTGGTTGAGGCGCACGAAATTGGGACTGCCATTGCCGACTACAACGCCGCCGACGACCGCATTGTACCCACTGTTCGTGACGTTCGCACCCGCAGTGCACCATTCGCGCGTGAAGCAGTTCCCGATGCCTTTCTGGTCGTCGTACTCGCCGCCGATGATGAAATGACCGCGCGTGCCGCCGAAATCCGTGCCGAACGCCAGCGAGGCGTGATAGTCCTTGCCGTCGCCATAGTCCGAGATGCCGAAGTCGACCTGACCCTTCAGGCCGGTGAACTTCTTGTCGAGTATGACGTTGACCGCGCCCGCGATGGCGTCCGAGCCATAGGCAGCCGATGCGCCGCCGGTCACCACTTCGATGCGCGAGACCAGATTCGACGGCACGAGATTCAAGTCCACCGAGCCTTCGCGCGTACTCGGAGCGAACCGCCGACCGTCGACCAGCACCAGGTTTCGAGTCACGCCGATGCCGCGCAGATTGACGATGTTCGCGCCGACGTTGAAGCTGCCGAAACCCTGCGTCGCCGGGGTCGTGCTCGCACGCATCGACGGGAGCTGGACCAGCGTCGCGCCGACATTGGTGACCGCGAGCGCTTTCAGGCTCTTGTCGTCCATCACCGTGACCGGCGTCGGCGTGTCGAACGTCGTGCGCGCCAGTCGTGAGCCCGTGACGACGATATCGTCGGTCGTGGTCGGGGCCACCGCGGCGGGCGGCGGCGGCGCGCTCTGATCCTGGGCCGTCGCGCTCCCGCTCCACAACCAGCCACTCACCAGCGCGGCGGCACTGATGCGTCCCATCGCGCCGCTTCCGATACGGCGCTTCGCGGTGTTACCAGCGTGCAGCATATCCCTCTCCCTGTGGCTCGATCGCGAAGATTCGAGCTGGCCTCCGATCGGGTCGGCCGGCTTTGACGCCGGCCTGTTATCGCGCGTCGGGATTCGATCGGCTCATCGTGAGGACGTGCGCCGCGTGCAAAGCGTGCGCATCTGCGGCGAGGCCGCTCGCGGGCTTGTCCTCTCGCGTTCGACCGATCTCGATCGCCGGCTAACGATATGCCATGAAAGTTGATCTGAGCAACAGAAGACTTTGTCACCATCCTCGAGTGCTTGTATCGACGATGCGCCTCGGCTTAACGTTTCCGGATGCGCAGGCGCGAAGGGTGACCGAATTGGAGAGACCGCAGGGCGCAACCCAGGCCCAGGATCTGCTCTATCCGCGCCTTGTGACGCTGATGCAGCTGATCGACGAGAGCGCGGCGATCATTTATCCGCGCAAGCTGCATCGCCCGCATCTCACGCGCTTTCTGATTTTCCTGATCGGCCTGTCGGGCAGCCTGGCGTCGCGCGAGCTCGTGCTCGCTACCGGCTATGAAAAGGCGCAGATCAGCCGCGGGATCAAGGGTTTGGCCGAGGCGGGACTGCTCGATCGGCCCGAGCTGCGTGGCGCGATCCGGCTCAATGCTGCGGGTCAGCGACTGTTCGACGACATCATGATGATCGCACGCGAGCGCGACCGCACCTTGCGCGAGGGAATGAGCGGCGCCGATCTTGCTCGTTTCGTCGAGATGACCGGCACGCTGATCGATCGCGCTGCCCGCTTCGTCATTGCCGCAGAGGGCGAAACGACGACCGAGCGTCCACGTCCGAGCATCGCAGCGCCGACCGCCAATGATCTGCTGATGCCGTCGTTGCGCGGCCTCATGGTCTACATTCGCCGTAGCGGGACGATCACCTTCCGGCGCGAAGTAGGGCTCTCGAACCTCGAATGGCGCGTGCTAACGCTGATCGCCGACCATGCGCCGGTCAATCTGTCCAAGTTGATCCGGCTGGCGGCGCGCGACAAGAGCCAGGTCGGGCGCACAATCAAGCACCTCACTGCGGCGGGGCTCGTCGAGCGGCACGACGAGGGGCGCGTCAATGTCGCGCTGGTGCTGACGCCGCAGGGAAGGGCGAGCACCAGCAGGATCCGCGCGATCGGTGCCGAACGCGACGCCCTGCTGTTTTCGGCGCTGCAGCCGGGCGAGCGCGACTTCTACATGGACATGCTAGGGCGGATCGTTGCCAATGCCGCAGGCTTGTTGTCGCGCGAACGTGCGCTACGCAGTGAGCGCAATGGCGATGTCGAGCCCGGCCCAACGGGCGAGGGCGATGTCACGCACGAGCTCGACGCGCTGCGCAAGGAGAATGCGCGTCTCAAGGAACGCCTGAACGAAGCGCTGCGCGAGATCGCGGGATTGCGCGACTCCGCGACCTGACCAAAAATCTCCGTGATCGCCGGCTTCTTCTCGCCACCGGTGGACCCGAGGCTTGCGCACTGGCAAGCAAGGCCATGGTCACGCGTGTGAAGGATCCGACAGCAGATGATGGCCCCAGGGCGGGCACCAGCCCGCCCGCGGCCGCCGAATGGATTGCAGCGGCGCGCGCGGCGCTGCGGTCCGCGCCTGCGGCACTGGTGACCATCATTGCGACGGAAGGCAGCGTGCCGCGGGGTGCCGGTACGCGCATGCTGGTGACTGCGGACAGCTCGGCCGGCACCATCGGAGGCGGCAGGCTCGAGCATCAGGCCATCGCGCAGGCCCGCGCGATCCTCGCCCATCCCGAGGGCAGCTGGCGTATCCAGGACTATCCTTTGGGTCCGCTGCTCGGGCAATGCTGCGGCGGCCGCGTGCGGTTGCTGGTCGAGCGGCTGGCAGCGGATCTCGACTGGCTGGGGCAGGAAGGACCGTTCGTCGTGGAATTGGGGGACCAGCTTGTCCGGGGGCCGGGCGGAGACGCCGATCCGCCGCCGGCCAGGGGGCCGTTTCCCGCCAAAGGCGCCCGCTTCGCGGAGCCGGCCGATGGAATGCGGCTGCCGGTGCTGATGTTCGGTGCCGGCCATGTCGGCCAGGCAGTCGCTCGGCTGGCTGCACGGCTGCCGCTGCAACTGGGCTGGTTCGACAATCGTCCAGAGCTTGCCGCGCGGCCCGGCGTGGTGCTCGGCGACCCCGACGCGTTGGTGCAGTGCGCGGGCGAGGCGGGGGCCGACACCGCAGTGGTGATCCTGACGCATGATCATGCACTCGATTATCGGCTGACCGTCGCCGCGCTACGCAGCGATGCACGGTTCGTGGGATTGATCGGATCGCGCACCAAGCGAGCGCGCTTCCTCCATCGGCTGGCGGACGATGGTTTCGACGAAGCGGCGCGGGCACGTATCTGCTGTCCGATCGGCATCGCCGGCATTACCGGCAAGGAACCCGAAGTGATCGCCGTGTCGATCGTGGCGCAATTGCTCGGCCTCAGGGCGACCGAATGACCCGTTCGCTCTTCCGCGGCGAGATACTCGCCACGCCCAAGGATCCACGTGAAGCGCCCGAGAGCATCGTGCATTTCGACGACGGCCTGCTCGTGGTCGAGAACGGCCATGTCGCCGCGATCGGCGCCTATGCTGACCTTGCCGGGCGTTTCGGCGAGCCAGTCGAGCGTTTGCCGGGGCTTATCGTCCCTGGCTTCATCGATGCGCACGTCCATTATCCGCAAGTCGATCGAATTGCGTCGCACGGGGCGCAACTGCTCGATTGGCTCGATCGCCACATTTTCCCGGCCGAAGTCGCGTTCGCCGATCGTCGCCATTGCGACGCTATCGCCGCCTTCTTCCTGGACCAGCTGCTCGCCCATGGCACGACCAGCGCGCTGGTCTTCGCAACGGTCCACGCCCATTCGGTCGACGCGCTGTTCGAGGCGGCGCTGGCGCGCGCGATGCGGATCGTATCGGGCAAGGTGTTGATGGATCTCGGCCCCGCCGACTTGCGCGATACGGTTGCCAGCGGCATCGCCGAGAGCACTGCGCTCATCACGAAATGGCGGGGAAAAGGCCGCCTCGGTTATGCCGTCACGCCACGGTTCGCGCTGACCTCGTCCGACGCGCAACTCGCCGCTGCTGGAGAGCTGCTCGCGGCGCATCCCGACGTGCTGATGCATACCCATCTTGCCGAAAACCGGCATGAGATCGAAGCGGTGCATGCCCGCTTTGCCACCGACTATCTGACGGCCTATGCCCAATTCGGCTTGGTCGATCGGCGTTCGGTGTTCGCGCACTGCGTTCATCTCGACGACGATGCGATGGCGCGCATGGCCGCAGCCGGCGCAGGGATCGCCTTTTGTCCGACCAGCAACCTGTTCCTCGGTTCGGGACTGTTCGATCTCGCCGCCGCCGGTCGCCACGGCGTTCGCGTCGGTATCGGTACTGATGTCGGGGCCGGCACCAGCCTGTCGCTGCTGCAGACGCTCGGCGAAGCCTATAAGGTCGCGCAATTGCGCGGAGCGTCGCTCGACCCGTTTCGCGCGCTCTATCTCGCGACGATGGGCGGTGCGCGGCTGATGGGGATCGACGAAAAGGTCGGCGCGCTTCAGGTCGGGCAAGAGGCTGATTTCGTGGTGCTCGACGATGCCGCGACACCGCTACTCGCGCGGCGTACGGCCGGCGCGTCGCTGCATGACCGGCTGTTCGCGCTGCAAATCCTCGGCGACTCGCGTGCGGTTGTCCGCACCTACGTGCTGGGAAGGCTTGCCTGGACGCGGTCGGCGCGCGAAAGCGCCTGATGCTTCGTCGCTTCCTAGCCGTCTTCGAGCCCTTCGTCCTCTCCTTGATCGGGACGGTGCTGCTCGCATCGCTGTTCCCGGCTCGCGGCAATTGGGTGGGCATATTCGACAAGGCGGCCGACGCGGGCATCGTGCTGCTGTTTTTCCTCCACGGCGCGCGGCTGTCGCGTGAGGCGATCGTCAGCGGGATGAAGAACTGGCGGCTCCACCTCGGCGTGGTTGTCGCGACCTATGTCTTGTTCCCGCTACTCGGGCTGGGGTTGAGCGCACTGCCAGTGCTCGAGGGGTCGCTTGCGACAGGCCTGCTGTTCCTCACTTTGTTGCCCTCGACCGTCCAGTCCTCGATCGCGTTCACGGCGATCGCGCGCGGCAATGTCGCGGCCGCCGTGTGCAGCGCGTCCTTCTCGAACCTGATCGGAATCTTTCTCACGCCGGCGCTGGTCGCTCTGCTGATGGCAGGAAAAAGCGGCGGCGGTGTAACTTTCGCTTCGCTCGAGACGATCATATTCCAGTTGCTGCTGCCGTTCGCGCTGGGCCATGCGCTGCGCCGCTGGATCGGCGGCTGGGTGACTCGGCACAAGAAGCTGGTGACGGTCGTCGACCGCGGCTCGATCCTGCTGGTCGTCTACACAGCTTTCGGCGCCGCGGTCATCGCCGGGCTGTGGCACCGCGTAACGGGCGCTGATCTTGCGATGCTGCTGTTGCTTTGCTCGGTAGTGCTGGCCGCAGTGCTTGCTGCGACCTGGGCGGCGGGGCGCGCGCTCGGGCTCGCGCGCGAGGATCAGATCGTGCTGATCTTTTGCGGATCGAAGAAGAGCCTCGTGTCGGGAGTGCCGATGGCCGGCGTGCTGTTTCCGCCCGCTGCGGTGGGGCTCGTGATCCTGCCCCTGATGCTGTTCCACCAGATACAATTGATTGCCTGTGCGTTGATTGCACGGCGCTTTGCGGAAAGCGAAACCCAGGTTTAGAACGCATGACGCGGCGGAAAGCATCGGTGGACCGGCGGAGGTGTGGGCGATGACGATCGCGCCAGGCGATACTGCGCCGGGCTTCCGGCAAAGAACGTCCGCCAACGCCAGCTATGTCTTCGACACTGCGGCGGGACGCTATCTGCTATTGTGCTTCCTCGGCTCGGGTGGCGACGGCCATGCGCAGGCGGCGGTGCGGGCAGTGCGTGCGCGGCCCGATCTGTTCGACGACACTCGCGCCAGCTTCTTCGGCATCACCATCGATGTGCGCGACGAAACCGCGGGCCGGCTGGTCGAGCATTATCCCGGATATCGCTATTTCTGGGATTTCGACCTCAAGATCAGCAAGCTCTACGGCGCAGTGGCGCCCGACACCGTGCCGGGCACCGGCGTGACGGTGCGCCGCAACTGGGTGGTGCTCGATCCGACGCTACGCGTGCTCCGGGTGTTTCCGTTCCGCGAGCACGGCGCCGAAATCGCCGACGTGCTCGCGTTTCTCGATGCGCTGCCTCCGCCGGCGCGCTTTGCCGGCCAGGAACTCCAGGCGCCGGTGCTGATTCTGCCCAACGTTTTCGAACCCGAATTATGCGCGCAGCTGATCGCCTCCTATGAGGCCGCGGGCGGTACCGAGTCCGGGTTCATGCGCGAAATCGACGGAAAGACCGTCCTCGTCCGCGACCCTTCGCACAAACGCCGCCGGGACCATTTCATCGAAGACGAGCGAATGATCGCCACGCTCAAGCAGCGCGTGAGCCGCCGCATCAACCCGCAAGTGGAAAAGGCCTTCCAGTTCGTCGCGACGCGCATGGAACGCTATGTCGTGGCCTGCTATTCGGCGGATGACGCCGGCCATTTCCGCCCGCATCGCGACAACACCACGCGCGGCACCGCGCACCGGCGGTTCGCAGTGTCGGTCAATCTCAATGCGGATTTCGACGGCGGCGAACTCTGCTTTCCCGAATATGGTCCGCGCGCGTTCAAGATGCCGGTCGGCGCCGCCGCGGTCTTTTCCTGTTCGCTGCTGCACGCGGTGTCGCCGGTTACGCGTGGTGCGCGCTACGCCTTCCTACCGTTCCTCTACGACGAGGCCGCAGCACGCCTGCGTGAAGCGAATGATGCGCATCTCGAAGCGGGGCTCGGCGGCTATCGTTCCGGCCTGGCCGACGGCACGGCAGCGACGGAATAAGCGCGAGCCGTGTCCGACCTTCCGCCCATTCCCGCCGCAACCGCGATCGTGATGCGCGAGGGCGCGAACGCCCCCGAACTGCTGATGGTCGAGCGCGCGCAGGGCATGGCATTCGCCGCGGGCGCCCTGGTATTCCCCGGCGGACGCGTCGATCCCGGCGATCGCGCGCGTGCGGCGCTGTTCGGGGCTACCGACCTCGACGAAGCCGCGGCGCGCATCGCCGCGATCCGCGAAACGCTCGAGGAGGCCGGCGTCGCGCTCGGCATGGCGCTACCGGCGGACGCGGTCGAGGCGGTACGCGACGCGCTTCATCGCGGCGACACGATGATGCAGGTTTGGCCTGCGCCGCTCGACCTCGACATGCTCGTCCCGTTCGCGCGCTGGGTGCCGCACAGCGTGGCGAGCCGCCGGTTCGACACGCGCTTCTATCTGGCGCAATTGCCCGCCGGCGCACCCGAGGCGCGCGCCGACGCGGGAGAGAACGTCCGGCTGTTCTGGGCGAGCGCGCGCGATGTGCTGGCCGAGGCCGATGGCGGACGCGCGTCGCTGATCTTTCCCACGCGCCGCACGCTCGAGCGGCTCGCGCGCTTCGCGTCGTTCGACGAAGCGGTGGCCGATGCGCGCCGCTATCCGTTAACGTCGATCACGCCGTTCATCGAGTTGCGTGACGGAGTCGAGCATCTCTGCATTCCCGACGGGATAGGCTATCCGGTGACCGCAGAGCCGCTCGACCGCGTCCGACGAGGATGAAGCGCTGGCGGCGGCGCCTTGTCACGGCGACCGTGGCGATGGTGCTGCTGGGCGCTGCGTTGCTCGCACTGGCCGCTTTGCGTGGCCGGCCCGGCGACTTGCCTTGGGTGCGGCTCGATCTCGGCGACTCGATCGGCTGGTTCACCGGGCGCAAGCTGGCCGCGCTGCACGGCGACTTCCCACAATGCCGCGCCCTGCTCGATCGGGCGGGCGTGCGCTATTCGGCGCTGCCGCCCCGCGCCGAGGGCAGCTGCGGGTATCAGGACGCGGTGCGCTTCGCGCCAGGCGGATCGCGCACGCTCCGCTTCGCGCCGGCGAGTGTCGGTATCGCCTGCCCGGTCGCGGCAGCGCTCGCGAAATGGGAATGGGATGTCGTCCAGCCCGCCGCTTGGCACCGCCTCGGCGCGCGTGTCGTCGCGATCGAGCATTTCGGCAGCTACAATTGCCGCCGGTTCTATGGCCGGCCATCGGGCGACTGGAGCGAACATGCCCATGCCAATGCGCTCGACGTCGCCGCCTTCCGCCTCGCCGACGGCACGCGTGTCGCCGTCGTCAAGGATTGGACCGGCGGCGGCGCGAAGGCGGCATTCCTGCGCGATGTTCGTGACGGCGCGTGCCGGCTGTTCGCGACAGTGCTCTCGCCCGACTATAATCCCGCGCATCGCGACCATCTGCATTTGGATCAGGCGCCGCGCGGTGCACTGGGGTGGCGTGCGTGCCGATGATCGCGGTCGCAATGCGCGCATGAAAAAGCCCGGCGAACGCCCGGTGGGAGGCGTTCGGCCGGGCCGAAGAGAAATATCAGGTCAGTTCGGCAGCGCGCGGGTGTCGACCTTCTCGACCCATTGCGGGAAGAACGCCGGCTGGCGCGTCGACCAGCCCGAGGCAGTGGCCGCAGCTTCGCTGATCGACTGCAGCAGCTTGCGCCGCAGGTCGGGATGGAGGTGCGGCAGTGCCGCGGCCGAGCAAAATGCTGCGGGCAGCCACGGCCGCACTTCGGCGCCGATCAGCCGCTCGTAGAGGAAGCGATAGGCCGAGAAAGTAGTGAGGCGGCCCTGGCTCAGGTCGAACGCCGAGATCGTCACCAGCGGCGCCATGAACGGCTCGACGGCGTCGAGGCCGCTGTCGTCGGGCACCAACGCGCGCACTTCGGGAAGGCGCTCGTACATCCGCGCCTGCGCTCGGATGCTGGCGGCTTCGACGACGTCGCGCGACCAGCGCTTCATCGCATCGTCGCGATCGAGGCCGATATCGAGCGAGCGGCGCACATAACGCTGCGTCGCTGCGCTGAAGCCTGCGAATTCTTTCATTTCCGCCAGCGTCATCGCACCTTCGGCTGGCTTCATCCTGGCACTCATCGTCCGAACTCCCACCCCGCTCAATACGATCGTTATAGTGCGCCCTAGTGGTTAACGACGTGCTTAACGGCCCCGTATTGCTCCGTTCAGTATTAGGCCGGGATCCGTGTTGCATTGCAACAAACTATGCGACGAAACGTTGCAAACCCTGTGGAAAAAGCGCCGAAATGGGTGCGAAAATGCCACACTGCACCGCAGCTGTGCCAGCTTGGCACAGCGGACCCGTATTTATACGAGTGGGTTTTTCGCGGGCGGTTCAGCGCCTTACCGCACGCACGCGTCGCGGGGGCGATAGAGGCGGCCCGCCCGCAACGGACTCTAACGGTGCGGATGCCGGTACGGCACGAACGCGTCGAGCGTCACGAAGCCCTTGTACATGCCGGTCGTCCGGCTCACCAGGCGCACGGAATCGAGTTTGCACAATTGGCTGAGCGTCGACGTGGTCACGAGGATCGTGTCATAGTCGTCCTCCAGCGCGTCCGCGCCCGACTGCGGGTGATTGACGAAGATCGTCCCGCCCGCCGCATATGCGATCGCGGTACCGTCGATGATCGTGCTCGATCCGAGTTGCCGGAAGCTCACGCAATCGACCGGCTTGCCCGCCACTCGGTCGCCGAGCAGCTTTGCCAACCGGTCGCCGCCGTGCTTGTCGTCGTCGCGTGCGAGCAGCGGCGCGCTCCAGATCGTCGCGGCCAATGCGATTGCCAGTGCGAGCGCACGATTGGATTGGGCGCGCATGGTTCGGCACTCCTTTTCAGTACGCGCATCATAGCGCCCCACGCGCGCCGCGTCGACGCGATTTGACCGATCGACGGTCACTCGCTAGCCGGCGCGAAGCGGATCGACCCCCGACCGCCCGTATCTGGCCTCGAGTCCTGCAGCATGATCGGCCGAAGCTTCCTGCTCCTCGTGCTTGCCGGGATTTGCGCGTCGCAGGCGCAGGCCAAACTGCCCGTGTGCGGCTATCGCGTAGTCGAGACGCTGCCGCACGATCCGACCATGTTCACGGAAGGGTTTTTCTACCGCGATGGCGTGTTCTTCGAAAGCGCGGGGATACCAGGCGCGTCGCGCATCGTCGCGCGCGCGCCGTCCAGCGCAAAGCCTCTTCGTGTGGTCGGCATCGATCCGCGATTGTTCGGCGAAGGCATCATCGACTGGGGCGATCAGCTGATCAGCCTCACCTGGCGCGACGGGATCGGTCTGCGCTGGAAGCGCGATACGTTCGAGCTGATCGGCAGCTTCCGGCTCGAAGGAGAAGGCTGGGGCATGACGCGCGATGCCGAATCCATCTATCAAAGCGACGGTTCGTCGACGCTGATCGTGCGCGATCCCGACAGTTTCGCCATACGCCGGCGCTTGCCGGTCACTGCCGATGGCGCGCCGGTCGAAAGCCTCAACGAGCTCGAATGGATCGAAGGCGAGATCTGGGCGAATGTCTGGATGACCGACCGGATCGCGCGGATCGACCCGGCGAGTGGCCACGTCAAGGCGTGGATCGACTTGGACGGACTTCGTGCGCGTGCCAGCCCGCACCTCCCCGACGATGTGCTCAACGGCATCGCATATGACGCCGACGCCAAGCGCATCTTCGTGACCGGCAAGCATTGGGACAAGATCTTTCAGATCGCAGTCGCATGCCCGGACGCGCAACCGCGCGCGCCCAAACGTCGCAAGGCGCGCGGATCGGGCGGTTGGCGGTCATGAGTTTGCGACCTAATTTCCACAAATTTGGGGGCTCCTAGGGATCAGCCCTTAGGCGCTTGCCAAGTTTCAGCGGATATCGGGCGCAGCATGGTCTGCGACTATCACCTGCGGCGCGCGCGTGAGGCACGTGCCAGAGGCGCGAACTGCGGCAATCCGCGCGAGCAGCTGCTCTATGAGGAATTCGCGCGGCTGCACGAGCGCCAGGCCCGCTTCGCAGCCGCCGTCGACTTGCGAGACTCGAGCCCGAGTTGCGCCAAAGGCGGTTGAAGCCCGCCTTGCCGGGCAAATTTTGCAGCCGGGCAGCATGCAGTTGCCGATTGGAAAACCGCCAAGGATGCGCCGCTCGATCGCGCCGCGTCCGCCGATGCTGAGATCGTCGACCTTCGCTATCGGCGGGCGTTCGGTTGCGTGTTCAGCGAACGCGCGGGCCGCCGAACGGTAGCGGCGGCGGCGGACGACGGTCGCGACGGGGAAGTTGCGCCTGATAGGCATGGCCGCAATGCTCGACGCAATAGGGGAACCCAGGGTTCACCTTGTCGCCGCAGAAATGGAAATCGGGTTCGCCGGGGTGGCCGAGCGGCCATTTGCAGATCTTGTCGTTCAGATCGAGCAGGCTCGTCTTGCCGGCGATCGCTTCGCTCGGGCGCGCAGGCACCAGCCGGCGGGGCGGCGCGGGTGCGATCGGTGGCGTCTGGTCGCCCGGATTCTGGCGCACGAACCCACCCGGCCCGACCGACCGCAGCACAGGGCCGTCGGCGACGGGGCGCGGTTCGGCGACGGTCGGCGCGACCGGCTTGGGTTCCGGCGCGGCGGCGCGCGGCTCGGGCGCCGCTGCGGCAGCCGCCACCGGCGCGGGACGCGGCGCGTCCGTGCGCGGCGTTTCGCTGCGCGCTTCGTTCGGCTTCACCGGCGAGGGACGCGCGGGCAAGCCCAGGCGGTGCGCCTTGCCGATCACGGCGTTGCGCGACACGCCGCCGAGCTCCTCGGCAATCTGCGTCGCGGTCATGCCGCTATCCCACATTTTCTTCAGCGTCTCGATCCGCTCGTCCGTCCAGCTCATGATCTTCCTTACTTGTCGGAGCCGCCTTGCGGGCTTGCGCGGCAGCGGTTACGCGAACGCGCCATGCGCAGCCAGCCCGAAATCGGCCAGTCCTCCTTGCCGCAGCCCGGCGTTCCGCGGTTCCGCGGCATCAACTGGGCTGGGTTGAGAACGCTCTATGTGAAGGAGGTGCGGCGTTTCTTCAAGGTCCACCTGCAGACGATCTGGGCACCGGCGATCACGACGCTGCTGTTTCTGACCGTTTTCACCATCTCGCAGGGCGCGCGCGCGCCGGTGCATATCGGCGGCCAGGTGATCGGCTTCGCCACGTTCATTGCGCCCGGGCTGATCATCTCGACCGGCATGATGCAGAACGCCTTCGCCAATGCGAGCTTCTCGCTGCTAGCCGGCAAGCTCCAGGGCACCATCGTCGATTTCCTGATGCCGCCGCTCTCGCCCGCCGAGCTGCTGGCGGGGATCGTCGGCGGCGCCGTCACGCGCGCATTCGCGGTCGGGGCGGCGGTGTGGCTGGCGATGCTATTGTTTCCTGGTCTCGACGCACAGCCCAAGGTGCCGCTCGCCGTGCTTTGGTTCGGACTGCTCGGCTCGCTCTTCATGGCGTTCCTGGGCGTGCTCACATCGCTATGGGCCGAAAAGTTCGACCATGCGGCGGCTGTCACCAATTTCGTGGTCATGCCGCTCACGCTGCTTTCGGGAACCTTCTATTCGGTCGACCGGCTCGCCCCCGTGTTCCGCTCGATCAGCCACGGCAATCCGATCTTCTACATCATCTCGGGCTTCCGTTACGGTTTCGTCGGTGTGGCCGACTCGCCGGTGTTCACGGGCGGCGTTGCGGTGTTCCTACTGGACGTCGCGATGGGCGTGCTGTGCTACTGGCTGCTGCGCACGGGGTGGCGAATCAAGAGCTAGCCAATGCGTCCCGGGTTTCGTGGGTGGATATCGTCTCGCGGGCTTGCCGCGAGCGCCGCGTGCGATGCCTAGCAGGGGCGCTTCGCAGCTATCGGATGGACAATTGGCGAGTCGCCCAAGCCACTGCCGCCTGCGCCATTCTGCGCTTCTCCCAGGGAGCCGGCCCTGATCTTGGGAGTTGGTCTTGTGTCCAGACTCCACCTTTCAGGGAAGGTCGGGACCACTCGATCTCGTCGCTCGCCCTATAATGAGAGAGCGAGGGCTTCCGCGGGACCTTGCGACCGGGCCCTTTGAGTGTTAGATCATGGCCGAGCAGATGGAGGAAATGATGCGTTTCATGGAAGACATCCCAGGGGGCTGAGTAGCCTTCCTCCGCAAACGAACACAGGCAGCCGAATCGGCTGCCTTTTTTGTTAGGCCACCATGTCGTACCTGTCCGGCGCCGATCGCGCCACCATCTGTCGAATGATCCTGCGCGGGCAGGCCGAAGAAGCCTTCGTGCAATTTCGCGTTTCCGAACTGGACCAGACTCTGCTCGTCCGACGGGCAAACGAAGCTCTCGTCAGGTCGGCGTCGCGAGACATGGCTTTCAAGCGCTATTACGAGGCTCGAATCGCCAAACCGGCGCTCAAGATTTTTGTGACCGCGGCGGCTATCACCGTCGTCGCGGTCGCGGGCCTCCTAAAAATATGGCCCTATTACAACCCGGCCAATCCGGCGACCTATACACTCGCATCCGCATCGGCTGGCCTACTCGCCGTCTGCGCGGCCGCCATCGGATGGGCCATCGCAGCCTGGATGAGCTACCGCAATGCTCGCGTCCAACACACGATCAATTTCGTCTCGAACCGCTTCACGAACGAGACGTTCAGCAAGAACGCCGCCGCATTCGCCGACCGCTTCACCGGCAAAACGATCAACACCGAACTCGTGACAACGATGAGTACCTCGAGTGACGAGAAGGACATCCTCGCCGTTCAGGCCCTGCGGTACTTCGTCAATTATTTTGAGTTCGTATCCGTCGGCATCATCTGCGGAGATCTCGACGAAGAGATTGTGCGACGATCCCTCCGCGGTAACTTGATCTTCTATGCCGATCGCTGCATGCCATATATTCGTGAGCTCCAAGCTACGAACCCAAAATCCCTCGAACATCTCACTACAATTCGAGATCATTTTCGCGACATTTGACTCACGGCCGACCTGAGAATTCCAAGAATCCCGAGAATTTCGGCGACACTCGGTCCTCGCTTCGCAACTCTAGGGGTGCACTACACCTAAGCCCAAGGGTGAACATTCCGGTTAGTGTCGCCGCAACTAAAGTCCGGCCGAGCGCGGTCCAACCACATTGTCAGGCTGGTCCGGATGCGCGCGCCGCGGTACGATAGGCAGCGGCCGACTCAGATCGATTCCCGCACGTCTTCTCCGAAGGGGGAACACCACATGCTGACGCTGAAGGTGAATGGAACCGAGCGCGCGCTGAAATCTTCGCCCGACATGCCCTTGCTCTACGCCCTGCGAAACGAACTTGCGGTGATGACCCCCAAGTTCGGCTGCGGCATGGCGCAGTGCGGCGCCTGCTCGGTGCTGCTGGACGGCAAGGAAATCCGATCCTGCATCACGCCGGTCTCGGCCGTCGCGGGCAAGGAAGTGACGACGGTCGAGGGCCTGCCCGCACGTTGGGCGAAGCAGAAAAAGGCGACGATCGCGCCAGGGACGCTGCATCCGGTCCAGGAAGCCTGGATCGACGAGCAAGTGCCGCAATGCGGGATCTGCCAGTTCGGCATGATGATCAAGGTGACCGAGTTGCTCGAGGCCAACCCGGCTCCGAGCGATGACGAGATCAAGGCGGCACTCACCACCTCGGGGCCGTCGCCGCATCTCTGCCGCTGCGGGAGTTACGCCGCCATTCTCGAAGGCGTGCACCGCGCCGCGCGCATCATCGCCGGAGAACGCGCATGACCGCGCCCGAAACCATGGCAGTGCATGGCGCAGAGCTCAGCCGCCGCGGTGTGCTCGCATCGGGAGGCGCGCTCGTCGTTGCGCTGGGGTTGCCGCGTTCGGTGGCGCGCGCCTCGCCGCCACCGGCAAATAAGCTCGATGCATCGAAGCCCGCGTCATGGATCGAGATTGGTGCCGACGAGAGGATCGTCCTGCGCACCGGCAAGGGGGATTTCGGGCAGAGTTCGATCTTCACTGCCTATCGGCAGATCGTCGCCGAGGAACTCGACGTCCCCCTCGAATCGATAACGACCGTGATCAGCGGCGATACCGACAGCACGCCGGACGGCGGTGGAACATTCGGCCTGCTCGGCGGCGCCGGCAATCTGCGCAAAGCCGCGGCCTATACGCGCGAGGCGGCGCTCGAACTCGCCGCGCACCAGTTCGGCGTTCCGCGCGATGCCTTGTCAGTCCGCGACGGCAGGATCTCTGGCGGCGGCAAATCGACGACCTATGGCGCGCTCGTCGCCGGCCAGGATCTCCGGCTGACGATACCGGTGCGCGGCGAAATCACCAGCTTCATCGGTCTCGAAGTCACCGGAGATCCACCGCTAAAACCGGTTTCGGCCTATCGGATCGTCGGTCAGCCGGTCAAAAATCCGATCCACCGCCCCAAAATGTCCGGCGAGGCGGTCTGGGTGAACGACGTGAAGCTGCCGGGCATGCTGCATGCCCGCGTGGTGCATCCGGCAACGCTGGGATCGACGCTCGTTTCCCCGGGCAAGGTCGCCCGCACCGATTTTCCGACGGCGAAAGTCGTGGTCGTCGGCAATCTCGTCGGCGTGGTTGCCGAGGATGAGTGGGAAGCGATCCAGGCGGCGCGCGCCGTCGCGGCCGACACGAAATGGACCGAGTGGAAGGGCCTGCCGACCCACGAGAAGCTGTTCGAGCACTTCCACGACAAGGTCGATTGGCGCGAGCTGCCCGAAGACAAAGGAGCGACCAAGGGCGACGTCAAGGCAGCATCGGCGGCGCGGACCCACACTGCGACCTACTTTTTTCCCTATATGAAGCATGCGCCGATCAGCCCGACGGTCTCGCTTGCCGACGTCCGGCCCGACGGCTCGGTCGTGCTGCACACGCATACCCAGAATCCGCAATTCCTGCGCATGGCGATCGCCAAGATGCTCGGCCGGCCCGTAGCCGACGTCGTCATTCGCACCTATCCGGGAGCGAGCCATTTCGGACGATCGAACGGCGGCAACGCCGGTTCGGAGGACGAAGCGGTGCTGCTGTCGCGCGCGGTCGGACGCCCGGTGCGCCTGCAGTGGATGCGCGACGACGACATGCAATGGTCGACCCAGTCCTCCGCGTCGATGTCCCGGATCAGCATCGGCCTCGATGTCAATGGCAGGATCCAGTCGTACCAGGCGGACCATAGCGGGCCGCCCATCCAGGACGATCGCCCGATCGGTGCGGTGCTCGCCGGGCTTCCCACGATCGGAGCGCCTGCGCCCGACAATGCGGCGGGCTTTCAGCGGATGTCCATGGGAATCGCGGACGCCTGGGTCTACGGCGAGATCGCCAATGTCGCCGAACTGGGGCACGTCACCTACCAGCTCGGGCAGCGCGAATCGCCGCTCGCCATCGGCCTGCGCGATCACTCGATGCGGACGCCCGGTCAGTTCCAGCAGAATTTCCCCAGGGAAGTCGCGTTCAGCGAGGCGGCGGCGCTCGCCAAGGCCGACCCGCTCCAGTTTCGGATCGACCATGTCCACGATCCGCGCTTCAAGACGATCCTCGCGCGCCTGCGCGACGAATCGGGCTGGCGCCCGCGCCCGTCGCCGTCGCCCGACGCGCGCGCCGCGGGCGCGCAGGTCGTTCGCGGCCAGGGGGTGTCGATCATGTTGCGCGACAACGGCTATTGGGCGTGCGCGGCCATGATTGCGGTCACGCCCGATACCGGCGCGGTCAAGGTCGAGCGGATCACCATGGTCATGGACCTCGGGATCATCGTGAACCCGCTCCAGCTGCGGCGCCAGGTCCAGGCCGGGTGCCTGATGGGCGTCAGCCAGGCGCTCCACGAAGAACTCGGCTTCGACGAGCGCGCCGTCACGTCGGCGGACTGGTCCGGCTATCCGATCCTGACGATGGCGGAGATCCCCGAGATCAAAGTCGTGATGCACGACAACCCGGCGATCGGCGGCTATGCCCAAGGTTCGGAGAGCGCGAATGCGCTCGCGGCTCCGGCGATCGCCGCCGCGTTCTTCGACGCGACCGGCAAGCCGGCTCGGCGGCTTCCCTTGCGGCCAGAGTACGTCAAGGCGATGCTGACGGCCTGACGCAGCCAAGGACAGATTGGCTGTTAGCTGCGGGGACAGGTTGCGGCGGGTAACGGGGCATGAGCTCGTCCATTTCGGCTTGGAAGGCTGCTGCACCAGAGGGGGGAATGATGCTGCGACGGCTACTGATGGGGGGTGCGCTTCTCGCACTCACCTTGGCAATGTCCCCGAGCGCGGCTTCCGCGGGGTGCGTCGTAAAGCGCTTTGCGACACTCGACCTGACGATGGAAGGGACCGTGCCCGTCGTGCGCGGCGAGATTAACGGGCATCCTGTCCGCTTCTTCATCGGCAGCGCGTCATTTTACAGCACGATTTCGCCAGCGGCCGCCCGCGAACTCGGGCTCTCGGTCAAGGCCATCCCATCGAACATTGGCATACGCTGGAATGGCGCGACCGGACCGGCCGGTCGCGCCAATGTCGAAAGTCTCAAGCTTGCCAATTGGAACGTCGGCAGCACGGATTTCATCGTTGGGGGCAATTATGACCGTGAGGTTGGTGTGATCGGGCAGAATATCCTTGGGCTGCGCGATGTCGAATATGACTTGGGTCACGGCCTTTTGCGCCTGGCGCATGCGGAGAACTGCCTGGGCGCCTCGCCGGTGTATTGGGCCGCAAAGCAGTTGGTCATGAGTCTGCCGATCGAAGCGATGGAAGACTTTGATCAAAGCACCGTTGGCGCCGTGCTGGTCAACGGCATCAAGCTGCGCGCTCTGTTCAACGACGGTGCCAGTGGCTCGGCAATCTCGCCCAAGGCAGCTGCAAAGCTTGGGGTCGCGCCCGGGAAAGCCGATGGAAAGGCCGTGGGCACTGGCGACGGCGGCAATAGCGCTAAACTCGACCGCATTGACATCGGCGAGGAGACGCTACGCGGCGGCACGCTCGGCGTCCGTGACCTGGGCAATAGCGAGGTGGATATTACCATCGGCTCGGATTTCTTCCTGGCGCATCGCATCTATGTGGCCAACCAAATGCACCGGATGTATTTCACCTATGAGAGCGGCCCCGTTTTCGGCGTCATTCCAACGCAGGGCGTTGCGCCGACTTCTCTGGGACGATAGCCGCGCTTCTTCAGCTGCCGGACGCATCGACAGCTTCGTCGCAAACAACGGACTGCCCTGCCGTCCCACTAGGTCGACACCGTCAGCTTTCGCGCAGACTCCTATGGATCATCCTTCCTGCCGGTGGCGCCGGTGGTGGCGTGCACCAGCATGTGCGCGAGACTGTCGACGAGGTGCTCCCGCTCCGGCGGCTGGCCGGAGAACAGCCAGTCCGCGAACAGAGTCGACGCCATGACCATCCCGAGACTGAGGCGGACGGAAGTATCCGGCGGCACGTCCGGAACGGTCCCCTGCTGCGCGTGTATGCGCCGCACCTCTGTGGCCGCGAGATCGTAAAAGGCTTCGAAACCCGATGGCGCCGGAGGCGGCGGTCCGCCCGTCGCGCTCACCAGTCGCCGCGCGGCGAAGGACGCGAGCAGCTTGCGATTGTCGTCGACGAAGGCGAGCAGCGAAGTCAGGAACGCGCGGGTGCTGGCGATCGGATCGGCGCTCACCTGGTCGGGACTGTGCGATGACAGGAAGTCGTTCAACAGTCCTCCGATCGGTGCGAAGAGCAGCCGGTCGAACAGGCCGGCCTTCGATCCGAAATAGCGAAACAACAAAGTCTCGCTCACGCCGGCGCGGCGCGCGATTTCGCGCGTCGTGGCGCTCTCGTAATCAAACTCCGCGAACACGGCACGCGCCGCCTCGATGATCCGCGGCTCGCATTCGGAGCGCTTGCGGCGGCGCGCAGGCGCTCGCGCACCCGCGTCCGGTCGGGCGTTCGCTCCGGTCACGCGGCGGAATAGTCCGCGAAGAAGCTGCCGACTTCGGCGGCAAAAGCGGCTGGTTCCTCCATGGCCGCGAAATGGCCGCCGCCCGGCATCTCCGTCCAGCGCTTCACCGCATAGGCTCGCTCCGCGCCCGTCCTTGGCGGATAGGGCATGAACTCGCCCGGGTAGAGCGCAAGCCCGGTCGGGACCGTGACGCGCGCACCATCGCGCGCTTCCGAGAAGATCGACCGGTACATCCAGATTGCCGACTGGACCGCATCGTTGACCAAATAGAGCATGATATTGGTGAGCAGTTGATCCTTGGAAAAGCGGCTTTCGATATCGCCCTTCGTGTCGCCCCAGCCATGAAATTTCTCGACCACCCAGGCGGCAAATCCGAGCGGACTGTCCGCCAGCGCGAGACCGATCGTCTGCGGCTTGGTGGCCTGCTCCATCATATAGGCGGACTCTCGCATCTGAAGCGCCTGCATCGCCGAGCGGTATGCCGTCGTCGCGGCATCGTCTCCACTGGTGTCCACGGGCGCCATGAACAGGTTGAGGTGGATCGCGGCGACGACATCGGCGTGGTCGCGCCCGAGCCAGGTCGTCACGGCGGATCCCCAATCCCCACCTTGTGCGCCGAAGCGTGCATAGCCGAGCCGCTCGGTCATCAATGTGCGCCACAAGCCGGCTATTCGGCGCGGCCCGACGGGCGTGGCCGGCCGGCCTGAAAAACCATAGCCGGGGAGCGACGGCACCACCACATCGAAACCCTGCGCCACCAAAGGGGCGATGGCCGCGTCGAACTCGTAAAAGGATCCGGGCCAGCCATGCGTCAGGATCAACGGCAACCGCGCGCGGCCTTCGCCACGCACATGGATGAAATGCACGTCGAGCCCATCGATCGCCGTGGTGAAGTGCGGCCAGCGATTAAGCGCACGCTCCGCCATTCGCCAGTCATATCGATTTCGCCAATGATCGAGCAGCCCCGCCAGCCACGCCGCGTCGGTCCCATATTGCCAGCCATGGTCGTCCGCCGGCGCATAGCCGACCTCGCTCAACGCAAGCTTCGCACCGATCCGTTCCAGCACGGCATCGGGCACGGCGATGGTGAATGGGCGAACGGCGGCTTCGGTCATGGCAGAGCTTTCAGCGGTTCGGAACGGCGGCCGGGTGACGCGCGATCGTCAGGTCGCGACCGGATCGCGTCCCATGTCCCCACCTTTTTCGAAGCGGGCAAGATAGGCCTCGAGGCCACGCGGCGCGGGCTTCAGCGCGGGATCATAGAAGGGCGACAGCGCTTTCAGGATCGGCGGCAGCATGTGGCGCTTGGCAAGATCGCTCACGACCTTCAGGTTTGCGCGGGATCGCGCAAGCGCCTGTTCGTCCATCGAGGCGCGATCCGCCTCGATCATATGGGTTCTGACCGCCTTGGTGTAGCTGCCGAGGTGGCGGACGGCGACGAAGATCCCATAGGCGCGGTACAGCCAGCCATTGGCGAACCGGCCCCACAGCGTCTGGGCGTATAGTGCGCGGAACAGGCGAAAGCAGACATCGCGGTGTTCAAACTCCTCCGCCATGTGCCACTTCCATAGCGCGACGGCTTCGTGATCGGCGCCTTCGAGCAGCGCGTCGCTATGTTCGAACCACAGGGTCGCCGAAGGCGGTCCCAACGTTTCGAACCCCTCGGAATAGGCAAGATTGAACTTGAGTGATCGATGGGCGAGGAAACCCTCGAGATCCTGCTTCAGCCTGGCCTCGAAGGGCGCGATGCCCGGATAGGCTTCGCGAACTCGGCGATTGAAGCCGTTATGTTGCCGAAAATGCTGAGACTCCTGTGCGATGAACAGGTCGACTTCGCAATGCAGGCGCGTTTCGCTGGCTGGCAGGATCTCCTTCGCCCTTTGCATCACCTTGATCAGATAGGGCTCGACGTAACTCGGGATCGTCGAGGAGGCATTGCGGTCGTGCGCGAACTCCCGGTTCGGCGACCAATCCGGACGAACCTGCGAATAGTCGATCTTGGGCAACCGGACCTGCATCGAGGCGCTCCCTGCCAACCCCGCAAGCGGCGCGGTCTACCAGTAGTGTAGTGACACTACACTAATCGGAATGCGCGTCAATTGGCAGTTGCGTTGAGGCAGGGGTGTCGGGGTGATCCCACTTCGCGCATCCGATTGATTCGCTGCCAGCAAGGGAGAACTGGTGCCGACTATTGCCTCTCGACGGCCACGGGAATGGTGCTGAGCTGTGGCCTCTGACGGACGGTCGACCTGTCGCTGTCGGTCGCGGCAGAACTTCGCAGTCACAAGCTCGGACCGCGACCGCTCACCGGGCGAACCGCCAACTGTCGAAATTGAACAGCGGCCGACCATCCGGCCCGCGAAACACGAGGAATAGGTCGCGCGTCCCGCTGGCGCCCGACACCGCTGTGGTCATTGTCCGCCATTCGTCCATTCCGCCTGTCGGCGCGACCGCCAGCTTCCCGATCAGTGGTCCGTCGGCGCGGTCGAGGTGCAGCTCGATCGACCCCGCATTGTCGGCACTGGCGATCGTCGCGCTGAACTGCGCGGCGCCTGGCGTGCCGAAATCGACGCCCGCCACCTTGATATAGCTGAGGTTGTCGATCCGGGTGACATAGACGCCGACCTTGTCGCTCCGCTCGGTCGTCACGCCGGGCGCCCAATAGAAGGGACGATCGCGGTCGCGCTTGATGCGCGACGTCCACGCGATCGTTTCGGCCTGGACGAGATCATAAGGATTCAGCGTGCCGATCTGCGGGGCCTTGGTCCGATCCCACCACCCGAGATTGGGGATGGTCCCGTCCGGATTATAGTCGAACTTCGCCACCGTGACGGAGCGCCGTTCATGATGGATCGGCGTCATCGCGAAGTTCAGCTCATAGCTGAACCCGAATACATAGGACCCGCCCTTGTAATCGATGATGCCGGGATGGTTGCCGGTGGCGGCCGGATTATGATCCATGATCGGCCCCTTGTAGGTCCAGGGGCTGGTCGGGCGGTCGCTCATCGCGTAGCCGATACCCTCCGGGCAACAGGTCGAGGCGAACGCCAGGTAATAATTGCCCCGTCGCTTATAGAACCAGGGCCCCTCCTGATACTCGCCGATCCTGGGGCCGATCTTCTCGATCTTGCCCGAATAGGAAATCATGTCCTTGTTGAGTTTGACGTACCAGAGGTCGGGGTTCCCCCAGTACAAATAGGCCTGGCCATCATCGTCGATCGCCACCGTCGGGTCGAAGAAGCCGTCGGCGGGGCCGACCAGCGGGTGGCCGAGCGCATCGACGAACGGCCCCTCCGGCCGATCCGCCACAGCGACGCCGATGACGTTCCTGGGGCTGCCGGGAACGGTGATCGGCGCATAAAGGTAGAATTTGCCGCCGCGCGCAATCACTTGCGGCGCCCATGCATCGTTGGATTGCACCGCCCAAGGAAAGATCTTGAGCGAGGCGACGGCGCCTCGGTCGGTCCAGTTTGCCATGTCGGTCGAAGAATAGAGCCGCCAGTCGATCATCTTGAAGCCGGTCGCGTCATCCTCGTCGTGGCTCGTGTAGAGATAGACGACGTCGTCATGGACGAGCGGTGCCGGATCCGCAGTGAAGCGCGTCTGGATTATAGGCTCGCTCGCGCCCGCCGGAACGCAGCATCCCCCAATCAACACGGCAGCGGCAATTGCCTGCCAGCATCTCATGCCCTTCATCGGTTCCTCCACCCTGCGCCGTGGAAGCCGCTGGCCGCACCGTGCAGATCCATGCGTCAATCCCGGCCATTGTCAGACGCCCATTTGACGGACGCAAACGGGTTCTTGCTTCTGAAATGGCCCTAGGCAAGCGCGCGTGCGGCACCTTCGCGACGGCCGGCCGCGCACCGCGAGGCGATCCGCCGATCGGTCGTCGGCCGATGGTCCCCGCGACTTCCGTGGCTCGAAGCAGACGACGGGACTTGGAATGTTGGACGATTCATTGCATTAGGAGCACATGGAACAAAATGCGAACATGACTCGGCCGCGCCCGCCGCGGATCGCTTGGCCATCGTGCGTGATGGGCGGCCAAAAGCGGGGAGGGGCGGCGACGAATGGCAGCCGTCAATTTGGTCAACTTCGTTGGATTTGGAAGGGGCGCTCGAAGGAAGTACGGCGGTGCCACGCTGGGCCCGGCACGCCGAATCCGGGGTCTGCGCCTCTCCGCAGGCGCTCCGGATCTGCAAGCCATTCGCATTTGGAAATGCCGGCCGGCAACACGCGGTTGACGCGAGCCGTCGCTAGCTTCTAAAGGCGCGCTCCGGGCGGTTCCGTTGGGCCGCCTTTTTGCGTTTCCGGGGAGTTTCCCAAGCTTTCTTAAGGAGGAGTCCGATGTCGATCACCGCGCTCATGCCCGTCTACCCACGGTGCGATGTGCGACCGGTGCGAGGCGAGGGCTGCTATCTCTATGGTGAGCGCGGAGAGAAATATCTCGATTTCGCGGCCGGCATCGCGGTCAATGCACTTGGGCACGGCCATCCGCATCTGGTGAAGGCGATCGCCGACCAGGCGGCGACGCTGATGCACGTCTCGAATCTCTACGGCTCGCCGCAGGGCGAGGCGCTTGCGCAGCGCATCGTCGACAACAGCTTCGCCGACACGGTGTTCTTCACCAATTCGGGCACCGAAGCGATCGAATGCGCGATTAAGACCGCCCGCCGCTACCATTATGCCAACGGCCAGCCGCAGCGCAGCAAGCTGATCTGCTTCGAAAATGCGTTCCACGGCCGCACGATGGGCGCGATTTCGGCGACCAACCAGCCCAAGATGCGCGACGGTTTCGAGCCGCTGCTGCCGGGCTTCGCCTATGCCAAGTTCAACGACCTCGAAGGCGCGCTGGCGCTGGTCGATGACAATACTGCCGGTTTCCTGGTGGAAACCGTGCAGGGCGAAGGCGGGCTTCAGGCGGGGACGCGGGAGTTCGTCCAGGGCCTGCGCAAGGCCTGCGACGAAAAGGGCATGTTGCTCGTGCTCGACGAGGTCCAGTGCGGCTATGGCCGGACCGGTGCCTTCTTCGCCTATGAGCATTACGGCATCACGCCCGATATCGCCGCGGTTGCCAAGGGCATCGGCGCCGGCTTCCCGCTCGGCGCCTGCCTCGCCACCGAGGAAGCCGCCAAGGGCATGGTGTTCGGCACCCACGGCTCGACCTATGGCGGCAATCCGCTGGCGATGGCGGCGGGCATGGCGGTGCTCGACGTGATGCTCGAGCCTGGCTTCTTCGACCGTGTGACGAAGATGGGCGACCGTTTGCGCGCGTCGCTCGAGCAGATGATTCCCAACCACGATCATCTGTTCGAAGAAGTGCGCGGACTGGGATTGATGCTCGGCATCAAGCTCAAGGAGCCCGCAGTGGTGCGCGAATTCGTGGCGCATCTGCGTGACAAGCACGGATTGCTGACGGTCGCCGCAGGGGAGAATGTCGTCCGCATCCTCCCGCCTCTGGTGATCGAGGAAAGCCATATCGCCGAATGCGTCGAGCGGCTGAGCGAAGGCGCGCGGGCGTTCGTGCCCGTCACTGACGTCTGATGCGGCACTTCCTCAATCTGAGCGATGCCGGCGGCGGCGGCGTCGGTGCGATGCTCGCCGACGCAGTCGCGCGCAAGGCGGCGCGCGCCGGTTGGCCGAAGGGCAAGGTCGACGCCGATGCGCCGCTCGCCGGGCGTGCGCTCGCAATGGTGTTCGAGAAGAGTTCGACGCGCACGCGAGTGTCGTTCGACATGGCGATCCGCCAGCTCGGCGGATCGAGCATCGTCCTCGACGCGAGCTCGTCGCAGCTTGGCCGCGGCGAGACGATCGCCGACACTGCGCGCGTGCTCTCGGCCTATGCCGATGCGATCATGATCCGCACCGATGATCACGCCAAGATCGAGGAAATGGCGCGCCATGCGTCGGTGCCGGTGATCAACGGCCTCACCGATCTGTCGCATCCGTGCCAACTGATGGCCGATATGCAGGCCGTGATCGAGGCGGGCAAGGCGCTGCCGGGGACGAAATGGGCATGGCTTGGCGACGGCAACAACATGGCCAATTCGCTCGCCGAGGCGGGCGGGCTGATGCACTTCGACGTCGCGCTCGCTTGCCCCGAAGGCTATGATCCCGACGCGGCGATGCTGCGCGCCGCGGGCAATCGCGCCTGGCTGACGCGCGATCCGGTCGAAGCCGTCGCGGATGCCGATGTCGTCGTCACCGACACCTGGGTCTCGATGGGCCAGGCCGGCGGCGCGGAAAAGCTTGCGGCGATGATGCCCTATCAGGTCACGTCGGCGTTGATGGCGCGCGCCCGACCCGACGCGGTGTTCCTGCACTGCCTGCCGGCCCACCGCGGCGAGGAGGTGGTCGACGAAGTGATCGACGGTCCGCAGTCGCTGGTATGGCATGAGGCGGAAAACCGCCTCCATGCGCAAAAGGCCGTGCTGCGCTGGTGCTTCGGCCAGCTGGGATGAGCCGGCGGGGCCGAGTTGTTTCGGCCGCGCCGCCTCCTACATTTGCGGAGCCGGCGAATGCTGGCATCTCTTTCTCCGGACATTCCGCCCCCGCGGCGCGACACCCCGGCCTTCGCCGGGTGACGAGGTAGCATGAACAGTTCCGCCCTTTCCGACCTCGCTCGCTTCGACCTGGATCGAGCGATCGGCTTCACCATTCCCGGCCGGCACGCGCGCGGCCGAGTCGCGCGGCTCGGGCCGGTGCTCGAGGAGATCCTCTCGGCGCACGCCTATCCGGCGCCGATCGAGCGCGTCCTCGCCGAAGCGCTGACGCTGACCGCATTGCTGGGCAGCACGCTCAAGGATCCGCAGGGCCAGCTCACCCTCCAGGCACAGACGCGCGGCGGCGTGATCAAGCTGCTCGTGTGTGACTTCCACGGCGGCAAGCTGCGCGGCTATGTCGACTTCGACGCAGAGCGACTGTCGCTTCTCGGCAAGAATCCGTCGCTCTACGCGCTGTTCAACACCGGCTATCTCGCCGTGACGTTCGATCTCGGCACTACGGGCGAGCGCTATCAGGGCATCGTACCGCTCGATGGCGACAGCCTCGCCGCGGCGGCGGAGCATTATTTCCTGCAATCCGAGCAGATCCCGAGCCTGGTGCGGCTGGGTCACCGGCGCGGATCCGACGGAAAGCTGGTTGCGGGCGGACTGTTCCTTCAGCATCTGCCCGAGGGCGAAGAGGGGCGCGAACGCCTGCATGTCCGCCAGGATCATCCCGAATGGCAGCATGTCCAGGCGATGGGCGCGACGATGGGCGCCGACGAGCTTGCCGACCCGGCGCTGCCCCTCGAGACGCTGGTGTGGCGGCTGTTCAACGAGGAGCCCGAAGTCCGCATCCTCGCCGACACCGCGCTCAGCCGCGGTTGCCGGTGCGACGCCACCTATATCACGCAGGTGCTCGCCAAATTCTCGCCCGAAGAACGCGCGGAAATGGCCGAAGATGGCGTGATAACGGTTGATTGCGCTTTTTGTGCGAAAAAGTTCCCGGTGCCGCTCGCCAATGTCGCCTCGTGAGCCCGCTTGCCTGCGGGCGGCGTGATGACAATATGGGCATCGCCGGATCGTACGGGCTAGGGGGTTGGCGTTGAACAAGCAGTGGCGCGTGACAGTCGCGGGTGTCGTGGGCTTTTTGGCGTTGAGCGGAGCGGCAGCACCGGGCGTGACTGCGCTGCAGGGGCTTGCGCGCGGCCAGTGGCAGTTGCGCGAGGCCGACGGCAGCTTGCGCAGCCTGTGCCTTGGGGATGCAGAGCAGTTGCTCCAGCTTCGTCATGGCACAGCGGCGTGCAAGGTCACCGTTCTGGACAACAGCCCGGGCCGGACGACCGTCCACTATAGCTGCGCAGGATCCGGCTATGGCCGCACCACGCTGACCGTCGAAACGCCGCGGCTTGTGCACGTCGACACTCAGGGCATCGCCGAGGGCCAGGCTTTCGTGCTTGACTTCGAAGGGCGCCACGTCGGCGCGTGCCCGGCCCAGATGCGCTAGCGCGATTGAAGCCCGTTTCCTCCTTGGCTCCGTTCTAGTCGGACAAACGCAGCGGACAGCTACGGGGCGTCACTGTCCCGATGCACTGCTTAGCGCGATCTTAACCATGTTCGCAGTAGTTGGGGCCTGCGTCTTCGGGCGTATTCCTCCCTGATGGGTATATCCCAAACCTTGGGTCGCTTCGGCGGCCCATTTTCTTTGGCGCGGATCGAGGCATTGCCGCCCGGGTGCGCAGGTCCTACGTGCGCCGCATGCCAGGTTTCGCAGTAGTGCTCGTCTCGGGCGGGTTGGATTCGATGGTTTCGGCCGCACTCGCGCGCGAAGCCGGGTTTCGCCTGCTCGCGCTGTCGATCGACTATAATCAGCGCCATCAGCTCGAGCTCGCGTCGGCACGCCGGGTTGCCGTCGCGCTCGGGGCGGAGCGCCACATCGTGCTGCCGATGGATCTGCGCGCATTCGGCGGCTCTGCGCTGACCGCCGATGTCGACGTTCCCAAGTCCGGCGTCGGCGACGGGATTCCCGTCACCTATGTCCCGGCGCGCAACACGGTGTTTCTCAGTCTCGCGCTCGCCTGGGCCGAAGCATCGGGGGCGCGTGACATCTTCGTCGGCGTCAACGCACTCGACTATTCGGGCTATCCCGACTGCCGGCCCGAGTTCATCGCCGCGTTCGAGCGGCTCGCCAATGTCGCGACCAAGGCGGGCGTCGAAGGCGACGGCTTCCACATCCACGCCCCGCTGCAGCATATGACCAAGGCCGATATCGTGCGCGAGGCCGCGCGCCTTGGGCTCGATGCCGGCATGAGTTGGTCGTGCTACGATCCTGCGCCCGGCGCGCTGCATTGCGGGCTTTGCGACAGCTGTCGGTTGCGCGCCAAGGGCTTCGAGGAGGCCGGCTTGCCCGATCCGACGGTCTACGCGGCCGCGCCATGAGTTATGCCGTCAAAGAGCTGTTCCTGACGCTCCAGGGTGAGGGCGTGAATGCCGGCGCGCGTGCGGTGTTCGTGCGGTTTGCTGGGTGCAACCTCTGGTCCGGGCGCGAAATCGACCGCGCGACGGCGATCTGCCGCTTCTGCGATACCGATTTCGTCGGCACCGACGGCGGCGGTGGCGGGCGTTTTGCGGATGCCGAGGTGCTTGCCGACACCGTCGAGCGCCATTGGGGCGCGGGACGCGACGCTCGCTTCGTTGTACTCACCGGCGGCGAGCCGATGCTGCAGATCGACGACGCGCTGGTCGATGCGCTGCATGCGCGCGGCTTCCGCATCGCGGTCGAGACCAACGGCACGCTGCCGGCGCATCCCGGTATCGACTGGGTATGCGTCAGCCCCAAGGCGGGAAGCGTGGTGGTCCAGCGTTCGGGCGACGAACTCAAGCTGGTGTGGCCGCAGCCCGGCACCGACGTCGAAGTGCTCGAGACCTGGGATTTCGCCCATTTCCTCGTACAGCCGATGGATAGCGCCGAAGCCGATGCCAATCGCCGCGCCGCCGTCGATTTCGCGCTCGCGCGGCCGAAATGGCGGCTCACGCTCCAGGCGCACAAATCGCTGGGACTGCGATAACCCGACTGTCGCGGGGCGTTACCTTGCCCGGGTCTGGGCCTGGGCTTCGACCTGTGCGAGCGCGGCACCGGTCGGGATGCGCCTGTCCGTCAGTTCCCAGGCCCATCCTCCGCACGTGGTGGCGTTCCACTGCGCATCCTTGGTCCAGCAATCGGCCCGTGAGAAGGGCGGCGTGTAGGGCTCGGGGTACCAGGCCGGATAGGCAAAGAGCTGCTCGCCGGACAGCTTCAGGCTGTTGCGCAGTTCGCGCATATGCTCGCCCGCCATTTCGCCGAGCCGTCCCGCCGGCGTGAAGAGCGCACGCTGGCCGAGCTTGTTCGCAGTGGAGCAAAAGGTGAACTGCGCCGAGATCGTCGAGAAACCCGAGTAGACTCGCGTGCCGAACGTATCGAGCGCGCTTTGGGCGAGCTTGACGTCCTTTTTGTTGACGCGAAGAAAATAGGCGCGAAGGGCGTCGTAGGATTTCTTGAGCTCGACCGCGTGATCCTTGATCACGGCATTGTAAGTGGGAACGGTGAGCATGGTCGGATTGAAGTCGCACTGGAGCGCCGCGACATTCAATGCCGCGCGAAGGTTCCACACCAGGGCGGCACGCAATTCGGCCGGCGTCGCGCCGGGCAGTTCGACGCCCGTGATCCCGGGCTCGGCGCCGGTCACGACCTCGCCCTCAAGCGCCGGGGGCTTGATGAAGAATTGCGCCGATGCCGGTGAAGATGCGGAAAGCGCCGCAAGCGCACCTGCAAATGCTAGCCGGATACGGAAACGCAACATCATCCCCTCGTAAAAACCCTTTTGCCCGCGACAGCTTAAGCTTTTTTGGTCGATCCCCCAACCCCCATTCGCGTGCAACGCGACAGACCGAGTCAGTTATGGGATGATTGTGCGAACGTGCGGGCGTCAAAGCGAGACGCAGGGCAAAGCAAAAGGGCCGCCCGGTCGCCCGGGCGGCCCTTCGAATCCCTCAGCTTCGCCGATTACTGGGCGTTGCCTGCGCTGTTGGTCATCGCGCTCATGCTGTCGTTGCTCGTCATCGACGAACCATTGGCTGCATCCACCGAGGTCATGTCGTCGGTCGTGTTGACGTCGGCTTCGGTGTAGTTGGTCTCAGTCACGTTGACGCTGGTGTTGTTCTCGCTGCTGCACGCCGAAACGAGCAGGGCGGCACCGGCGATCATCGAGCCAGCGACGGCCTTGGAGAGGATTCCACGCATGTATTGCTCCCTAGATATGGATCTGAGCGGCCGGGCGGCCGTTAAACCCCAAATCGCGATGGACATTAATCGCTTCGTAAGCGTCCCTCAAGCCTCGAAATCGCCACGATTCGCGCCGTGATTTCCCGGCACGCCAAGCTTCGCGAGGAACGCGTCCGTTCCTAACGCAAGTGCAGCATCAAAGGTTTCGGGGGCGATCGATTTTCCCAATGCTTCCGCGCTGGTGACAGGAAATTCGGCAATGCCGCACGGCACGATCCCGCTGTAATGGGCGAGATCGGGGGCGAGATTGACCGCGAAACCATGAAAGGTAACCCAGCGGCGCACCCGCACGCCGATCGCGCCGATCTTGGCTTCCTGTCCGCCGTCGCGTGTCCAGATGCCGATGCGGTCGGGCACGGCGAATGCCGCTATGCCAACCTCTGCCAGCGCGCCGATCACCCAGTCTTCGAGGGCGTGCACGAAAGCGCGAATGTCGCGCCCGCGCGCGCCGAGGTCGAGCTGGACATAGCCGATACGCTGCCCCGGTCCGTGATAGGTGTAGCGCCCGCCGCGTCCGGTCGCGTGCACGGGAAAGCGCGCGTCGATCAACTCGGCGGGATCGGCGCTGGTCCCGGCAGTGTAGAGCGCAGGATGCTCGAGCAGCCATATCCGCTCGCGCGCGCGCCGCTCGGCAATCGCCAAGGCGCGCGCTTCCATGTCGGCGACGGCCTCGACATAGTCGACTTGCCCATCGGCGACTTGCCATTCGATGGTTTCGCGCGTTCCCGGCATGGCGCCGACTTGGGCCGCCGCTCCGGCAGATGCAACAGTGGTCAGGTCGATCGAGCTAAGCTAACAGACCCGAAAGGATCCGACGCGGGGAAGCCAATGGTGGAAATGGGCAATGTGTGGGATCGCACCGCCGAGTTTGTCAGCGACAACCTCACCTCGGTCGTTCCGATCGCGCTGCTGACGTTGTTCGTGCCGATGTCGATCATCTCCAACCTGTCGGATGCCATGACCGATGCCCCGCAACTGCCGAAGGTGCTGATGGCGCTCGGCACGATCCCGCTCGCGCTGGTCAGCCTATGGGGACAGCTCGTGCTCACGGCCCTCGCGCTCGACTTTGGCAGCGATCGCGAAGCACGCGCAGTCGCGCTCCGACGGTTGCCCGCCGCGGTCCTTGTCGCAGTGATCCTCGGGATCGGCGCAGCACTTATTTTCGTGCCTTGCTGGGTGATCCTCTATGCGTCCGGCGTGCCGATGGCACCCGATGCCCTTCGGGCTCTGCCGCCCACGGCGATGGCGCGTCCATTTGCGTTCGTCGCGCTCTATGCGCTGATCGCGATGCCGTTCGCGCTGTGGCTGATCGCGCGCCTGGCAGTGACGACGCCAGTGATCGTCAACGAGTCGATCTCGCTGCGAGCGATCGCGCGCGCGTTCCGGCTGACTCGGGGCGTGGCGCTCAAGATCGTGGGCGTCATGATTCTCTATTTCATTGTGTCATGGGTGGCGGTAACCGCGGCGAAGCTGGTGTTCGGTTCGATCTTCCGCCTGGTCGCGGGCGGGGGCGGCGCCATGTCGCTTTCGGCGGTGCTGACTTCGGTCATCGTCGCCGCGATCCAGACCGTTTTCGGCATCCTCGTCGCGACCTTCGTCGCCAAATTATACCAGGCCCTCATCTATGCCCATGCCACCGCGCGTGCGTGACATCGACTTTGGCAAGGCGTTCGCCGATGCCGGTGCATTGTGGCGTGCCGAGCGCGAGTTGCTGGTGCCGATCGCCGGCGTCTTCTTTTTCGTACCCTTACTCGGCATGGTGATGCTGCTTGCCGCGAGCGGTATCAAAGCCTCCGAGAGCGACCCTCAAGCAATGTGGGCTGCGATGAATGCCCTTGCCAAATCGGCCCTGGTTCCGATGGTGCTGTTCAACATCGTGACCAGCTTCGGCAGTTTTGCGATCCTGAACCTCTTCCTCCAGGGGGCAGGTCGTACCTTGGGCGAAGTGCTGCAGTTCGCGTTCCGCCGTTTCCTGCCCTTCCTCGGCATGGATCTGGTGCTGGGGATCGCCTTCAACATCGGCTTTTTCTCGCTGTTGATCGTCCCGGGGCTGTTCCTTCTCTGTCGGACCTGGTTGGCCGCGCCTGCCTATTCCGCGGCGCCCGAGCGCGGACTGATCGGAGCGCTGCAGCAAGGCTGGTCGCTCAGCGGGCGGTGGAACTGGTTGATCGTGTTGCTCGCAGTGGCCGCAGTATTCGTCGGCACCATCGCAATCGCGACGATCACCGCGATATTGCTCGGCGTGCTGTCCGTTATCGGGCGTGAGGCCGCCACCGTTGCGACGATCTTCGTGGCCGTGCTGCTGACCACCGCTGCCTGGCTGGCGCTGACGCTGCTCCGCGTCGCACTCTATCGTGCGAGCATCCCCAAGCAGGGGATGTGAGGCGCGGCGCCTGCCGGCAGCGTGCCGTCGAGCCGAGGGTCGGTGAAGGTTTCGATCGCGCGGTGATAGGGCGTAAAGCCGCTCTTGACGTAGAAGCCGAGCGCCGCGGGATGATCGAGCGTGCAAGTATGCACCCACACGCGACGGATATCCGATAGCCAGGCACGCTGCAGCGCATGCGCCATCAGCCATTTGCCATGCCCCTGGCCGGCAAGCTCCGGGACCAGTCCGAAGAATGCGAGTTCCACCTGGTTCGGCTCGCGAAAGTCGAGTTCGAGCATTCCGACTTCGATTCCGCGGGGATCGACCACTGCCGAGACGCTCACGTTCGGGTGGGCAATGATACCGCGCAGCCGCCCATCATCCATCACTAGCCGCGAGAACCAAAGCCAGGGCGTGCCGACGCGCCGGAACAGCGCGCGATACTTGTCCGGCTCGGGATGTTTCCATTCGACCAGCCGCAGCGGCGAATCCGGCAGCGGCCGTGGCTTGGGCCGCGCACGCATTTCGAGCGAGGTGACTACGGTCGCGATCTGGTCGCTGGCGACTGGGGTCAGGCCCATCGCGCTCAACTCCACGTCGCGAGCGGGGGCAGGCTCATCAGGATCGCGTCGATGTTGCCGCCGGTCTTGAGCCCGAACAACGTCCCACGGTCATAGACCAGGTTGAACTCGGCGTAGCGCCCGCGCCATTCGAGCTGGCGGGCGCGGTCGGCGTCCGAGAACGGCGCGGCCATCCGCCGCCGGACGATACGCGGGAAGGCGTCGAGGAACGCCCGGCCCACGGCCTGCGTGAAGGCGAAGCTCGCCTCCCAATCGCCTTCGAGATGGTCGTAGAAAATGCCGCCGACGCCACGATGCACCTTGCGGTGGGGAATGTAGAAATAGTCGTCCGCCCACTGCTTGAAGCGCGGATAATGCGCCGGATCGTGTGCGTCGCACGCGGCCTTGAGCGCCGCGTGGAAGTCGGCGGTGTCGTCGTCGTACGGGATCGGCGGGTTCAGGTCGGCACCGCCACCGAACCAGCGCTTGGTGGTGACCAGGAACCGCGTGTTCATATGCACGGCGGGAACATGCGGATTGGCCATGTGCGCGACCAGGCTGATGCCGGTGGCGAAGAAGCGCGGATCCTCGCCCGCGCCGTGGATCGTCTTGGCGAACTCGCCCTCGAACGCGCCGCCGACGGTCGATACGTTGACACCGACCTTCTCGAACACCTTGCCCTTCATCACGCCGCGTACGCCACCCCCGCCGTCGGCGCCGCTGGGGTCCGGGCGGTCCCAGGCCAGATAGTCGAAGGCCGCGTCGGATCCCGCCTCGCGCTCGATCGATTCGAATTCGGCGCAGATGCGGTCGCGCAGAGTTTCGAACCAGGCACGTGCGGCGGCTTGCTGCGGGTCGAGCGGGAGCATGGATATCCTCAGTTGGTACGAGCGCGCCGGGCCAGGGCCGCCGCGCCGAGCACGATGGCGATGGCGGCACTGTCCGCGATCCAGTCGAGCAGTTCAGCGTCGCGGTGGAGCATCGGGATCATCTGGACGAACTCGATGAACGCGCCGAATGCCGACAGCGCAAGGCCGATGCGCAGCAGCGCGATCCGGGGAAACGCGAGTGCCGCGAGCGCGCTCATCGTCGCGAACGCCGCCATGTGCTGGACTTTGTCGGCCGGTTCGCCGGGGATCGGCGGCGGATGCGGCAGCGTCGCCATCACGAACGAGAAGGCGACCGACAACCAGAACAGGATGCGAAGCGTGCGATTCATCGCGCCTCTCATAGAAGCAGTCGTGCGCGGATCAACTCGGCCAGCCGTTGGTCTGGCGCATTGCTTCGGCAAGCCCGATTCCCGCGGCGACCGCCAGGTTGAGCGATCGAAAGCCCGGCAGCATCGGAATCCGCACGCGCAAGTCAGCGCGGGCATGGACCGTTTCGGGCACGCCGGCACCTTCCGAGCCAAACAGCAGCACGTCATTCGGTTCGAACCGCGCTTCGGGCAGCCGTTCGGCGCCGCGCGTGGTGAACAGCGCCAGTCGGCCGGGCGTTGCCGTCAGAAACGCGCTCCAATCGGGGTGGCGCACGGCCTCGGCGCGCTCGGCATAATCCATCCCGGAGCGCGCGAGCGCGCGGTCCGACCAGGGGAAGCCCATCGGTTCGATCAGATCGACAGCGACGCCGAAACACGCGGCAAGCCGCAGAATGGTCCCGACATTTCCGGCGATCTCGGGCTGATAGAGGGCGAGGCGCATCGCGCTTTTGTATGCGCTATTGCCATAGCGCGGAAGCGGCACCGGCCCGCTCCCCCACCCGGCCACCCATAGCATATTCTAGATGGGTGGCCGGGTGGGGGAGCGGGCCGGTGCCGCCCCAACAAACGGGCAACGTCATCCCTATGTCAAAATGCCTGTTGGCAAAGTCGGCAACCCGCGTCTATCAGGCCGGCCAGCCACCGGGGGCACCGGGCGGCTTTGGTGGGTATTCCGTTCCCGCCGCGTCCGTGAACCGCGCTCCCGCGCGGAAAGTTTCGAAGTGCAAGGGCTGATGCATGGCAACGCTTGATGATGGTGTTCCTTCCGACCACACGGCAGGTCACGACGATCTCGAGAATCCGCGTCGCCGCGATTACCTCCAGTTCGCTGCGGTGGCGGTTGCCGGCGTGGGCGTGGGGGTGGTCGCGCTGCCGCTGATCAATTCGATGAACCCGTCGGCCGACGTGCTCGCGCAATCGACTACCGATGTCGATTTGGCAGCGATTACGCCGGGGATGGCGATCAAGACTCAGTTCCGCAAACAGCCGTTGTTCGTGCGCAACCTCACGCCTGCCGAGATTGCGGCGGCGGAAGCGGTCGATGTCTCGTCGCTGCGCGATCCGCAGGCGCTCAAGGATCGCACCAAGCCGGGTAAGGAAAACTGGCTGATCACGCTCGGCGTGTGCACCCATCTCGGCTGCGTGCCACTCGGCGCGGGCGAGGGGGAGAACCGCGGGCCGTTCGGCGGCTATTTCTGCCCCTGCCACGGCTCGGCCTATGATACCGCCGCGCGTATCCGCCAGGGGCCGGCGCCGAAGAACCTCACGGTTCCCCCTTACACTTTCACGTCGGACACGACGGTTACCGTCGGCTGAGGATCTCTGGCATGAGCTTTCCCTGGGCAAATCATTACGAGCCGAAGCACCCGCTGATGAAGTGGGTGGATGAGCGTCTGCCGCTCCCGCGCTTCGTCTACAACGCAGTCGGCGGCGGCTATCCGGTGCCGCGCAACCTCAATTATTTCTGGAACTTCGGTGTCCTGGCGGGCGCCGCATTGGCGATCCAGATCGTCACCGGCATCGTGCTTGCGATGCACTTCCATTCGGATGCCGGCGACGCGTTCAATTCAGTCAACGGCACGATCATGCGTGACGTCAACGCCGGCTGGTTCCTGCGCTATGCGCACGCCAACGGCGCCTCGGCGTTCCTGGCGGTGGTCTACATCCACATGTTCCGCGGGCTCTATTATGGTTCGTACAAGGCGCCACGCGAAATGGTGTGGCTGCTCGGCGTGGTCATCTTCCTGCTAATGATGGCTACGGCGTTCATGGGCTATGTCCTTCCCTGGGGCCAGATGAGCTTCTGGGGCGCGCAGGTAATCACCGGCTTCTTCTCGGCGATCCCCGTGGTCGGTGAATGGATCCGCGTCTGGCTGCTCGGCGGCTATGCGCCGGACGATGCCTCGCTCACGCGGTTCTTCTCGCTGCACTATCTGCTGCCGTTCGTGATCGCGGGCGTGATCGTGCTCCACATCTGGGCGCTGCACATCCCGGGCTCGTCGAACCCGACCGGCGTCGACGTGAAGAGCGAACAGGATACCGTTCCCTTCCATCCTTATTACACGGCGAAGGACGGCTTCGGACTCGGCGTGTTCCTGCTGCTGTTCGCGTTGATGGTGTTCTTCTTCCCGAACGCGCTCGGCGATCCGGACAATTATATTCCGGCCAATCCGCTGACCACGCCGGCCGAGATCAAGCCCGAATGGTATTTCTGGCCGTTCTACGCGATCCTGCGCTCGTTCACTGCGGACTTCATCCTGCCGGCGAAGCTGTGGGGCGTGCTGGCGATGTTCAGCTCGATCCTCGTGCTGTTCTTCCTGCCGTGGCTCGATACTTCGCCGGTGCGCTCGGCCAATTATCGGCCGGCCTATCGCGCGTTCTTCTGGATCCTCGTGCTCGACGTGCTGCTGCTCGGCTATGTCGGCGGCCAGCCGGTCACGCCGATGAACGCGATGCTCGGCCAGTTCGCGGCGGCCTGGTACTTCCTTCACTTCCTGGTGATCCTGCCGATCATCGCGCTGATGGAGAAGCCGCGCCCGCTGCCGAACTCGATCACCGAGGCAGTGCTCAGCAAACACGGTGGTTCACGGATGAGCGAGTCGGCGTTGAGCGGCTCAGCCACTGCGGCCGAATAAGGACAAGACGACCATGGTTCGCATCATTGGGGGCATCATCGGGCTTGGTTTCGCCTTCGTCCTGCTGCTCGCGTTCATCGGCACAGTGCGGACGCCGGCGCCTGCCGCGACCGCCGCGGAGGAGTTCCACGTCCAGCCGCGGTCGGCCGGGCTCTCGTCGGACGGCGTGTTCGGCAAGTTCGATCTGCGTCAGGTCCAGCGTGGCTTCCAGGTCTACAAAGACGTGTGCTCGTCGTGCCACTCGCTGCACATGGTCTCGTTCCGCGACCTGAAAGACCTCGGCTACACCGATCCCGAAGTGAAGGCGATCGCCAAGCAGTGGGACGACAAGGCCAAGCAGCCGACGTTCGACGCCAAGACGGGCCAGGCCGGCGAGCGCGGCAATATTCCGTCCGATCGCCTTCCGATGGTCTATTATGCCGCACAGGGCTCGCCGCCCGACCTCTCGCTGATCGCCAAGGCACGGCACGGCGGCGGCGACTATGTCTACTCGCTGCTCACGGGCTACAAGGAGCAGCCGGCCGAACTGCTCAAGCGGTTCCCCGACGCCAAGACGCCGGACGGGCTGTACTTCAACCCGCATTTCGCGAACCTCAACATCGCGATGCCGCCCCCGCTGACCGCCGATGGCCAAGTCCAATATACCGACGGTACGCCGGCGACCGTCGACCAGATGGCGAAGGACGTCTCTGCGTTCCTCGTGTGGACCGCCGAGCCGACGCTGCAGAAGCGGCACTCCGCGGGTTTCGCGACGCTCGCCTTCCTGCTGCTCTTCTGCTTCCTCGCCTATGGCGCCTATCAGAGCGTCTGGGCGGGCAAGAAGCACTAGGACCCGGTCCCAGGTCGAAACCGATCGAGGCCCGCTTCGCGAGAAGCGGGCCTTTTTCGAACCAGCGGAAACACGCCATGCCTAGCCTAGCCGACGCCAACGACGACCTCCGCGCGCATATCCGCACGATCCCCGATTTTCCCAAGCCGGGGATCATGTTCCGCGACATCACGACGTTGCTGCTCGATCCCGAGGCGTTGCGGTTCGCGGTCGAACGCATGATCGCGCAAGTGAAGGGTCCGATCGACCTCGTCGCCGGCATCGAGGCACGCGGCTTTGTCTTCGCGCCGGCGCTCGCCTTGAAGCTCGATGCCGGCGTGCTGTTGATCCGCAAGGACGGCAAGCTGCCCGGTGCCACGATCGCCGAAGATTACGCGCTCGAATATGGCACCGATCGTATCGCGATCCACGCCGATGCCTGCGCGCCGGGCGCGCGCGTGTTGCTGGTCGACGATCTGATCGCCACGGGCGGCACGGCGCGCGCAGCGGTGCGCTTGCTGCGCAAGGCGGGTGCGACGGTCGAGCAGGCGGCATTCGTGATCGACTTGCCCGAACTCGGTGGCGCCGAGGCGTTGCGTGCCGAAGGTATCGCGGTTTCCGCACTCGTCGCGTTCGAAGGCCATTGAGCGCCCGGGTGCTGCCCGCAGCCCGCCGATTCTTACTGGAACCTGCTGAGCTTCCACGGGTTCGTACCTGTGAGACGGCGCTTGCCGTGCTTTGCGGGCTTGGGGGCAAGCCGCGATTGCGGAGAGTAAGATGGCGCAATGGAAGCTATGGGCCGCAGCGGGCGCGCTGGCTTGCGGCGCTGCGCTCGCGGGCTGCACCGATTCCGGCATGAGCCGCACACGCGTCGCGGTCGGCTACAACACCGGCTGGGGCGAACCCTATTGGGGTTGGTACGGCGACTATTATTACCCAGGCACCGGCATCTATGTGTACGACCGGTATCGCAATCGCGCGCCATGGACCGCGCGACAGCGCGGCTATTGGGAAGCGCGCCGCAACGGCTGGCGTGGCGGCCGCCGCGCCAGCAACTGGCGCGATTTCGGCCGGCGCTGAGGTTCAGCCGGGACGTCGACTGATCAGCGCATTGGCGATGAAACGCAGCACCGGCTCGTCGTGCTGGTTGAAGGTCGTGAACCGCGTGCGCAGGATCCCGACCGGCTTGGTCCGCGACGGCCGCGCCTCGAGCACTTCGGTCTCGGTACGCAACATGTCTCCGGGATGCACCGGCTTGAGCCAGCGCAATTCGTCGATGCCGGCCGCCCCCAGGCTCGCCTGCGGATGTTCCTTCAGATAGTCGACGAACATCGCCATCGTCATCGCGCAGCTGTGCCATCCGCTCGCCGCAAGCCGCCCGAAGTGCGTGGCCGCGGCACCTTCGTCGGACAAATGAAACGGCTGCGGATCATATTTCCGAGCGAATTCCAGCACTTCCTCACGCGTGACAGTGTAGCTGCCGAATGCGGCCCGGTCGCCGATCTGGACGTCTTCAAAATAGCGCATCGTCTTCCCATAGAGACGATCGGGCGACGATCACAAGCCCACCGTGTCCGCCGCGGCGGTCACGCTTCGGCGAATCGCGCCATTCGCTTCCTGAGCCGCGCGCGCGCGATCAGCACGACCGGAGCGGCGATCACCAGCCACGGCAGCAGGAAGATCATGAGCATCAGCAGCGCCCGCACCACTGCGATCACCACGCTGCCCGATTGCGCCACCGCATCCTGCAACTGGCCGGCGAAGTTGCGCGGTGTCGGCGCAGTGGTGGTGACCGGAACGTAGTTGATCGTGAAATCGGAAAAGGCGACGTGCCCGCGTAGCTCGCTCAGCCAGCCCTTGGCCTGGTCGAGTTCCTCCTGCGCCTGCGCGACGCTGCGTTCGGCCTCGACCAGTTCGCTTACGCGGCCCTTGCGGTTGCGCAACATGTCGGTCAGCCGCGTGACCAAGATCTCGCGCTGGCGGATACGTGCATCGGTGTCGACCAGTTGCTTGGAAACGTCTTCGGCGGTGACCTGCGCATCCGACGCGCGGCCACCCGCCTTGGAGATCAGCTTTCCCAACTCGGCTGAGAAATAGGGGGCCATTGCGCTTGCGACGCGCAGCTTCAGGTTCGCATGGGCATTGCCGTCTTCGTTGCTGCTTCGCTCCATCGACAATAGCTGGCAGCGCGCGGCCCCTAGCCGCCGGCACAGCGCCACATGCGCGGACTGCGCGCCGGCGACCGCGCTTCCCGGCAGTCGATAGCCGAGGACATAGCTGTAGGCGAGTTGCGGCACGTTGACCGTGATCGCGGCGGTCGGTGGGACCGGGTCGTCAACAGCCGATATCGCAGATACGACCTCGGCGGGTGGAGCCGGCGCGTTCATCGGAGCGGGAGCGGATTCCTGCACGTCATAGGTCATCAGCATCTCTGCCGCCTTCTTCACCTGCGGAACTTCGCCGGCTCGGAACAGCATCGCGCAGAAGATCACGACGGACACCGCGGCGAGCAGGCCGCACGCCAAAATCGTTGCACGTCGCCGCATCGCACTTCTCCAGAGGTAATATATGATATAACATTACATAAAGTGGGAATAGGCAAGGGGTTTCGATCGGCGACGCAGTTGCGACTTGCAGGGCCGCGTCTATCGGGCGCGCTTGAGCACGCCCTTGAACGGCTTGTCTGATCCGTCGAGCCCCGCCTCGGGCGGCAGGTCGATCAGGTCGCGCAGCAGCGGCTCGACATCGACGTTGTTGATGTCGGGCAGGCGCTTGCCGCCGGCGAACGCCGGGCCGTTGGCGACGAACAGCGCCGCCATCTCGGGCGCCATCTGGTCCCAGCCATGGTTCCCGCCGCTCTCAGGCTTCTTCGGCGCGGTCTCCGCAGTCAGCCAGCCGACCTCCGCGAGGCAGAAATAGGGGGGGATGCGCGGGTTGGTGCCATAGGCGTAGCGCGCCGGCATTTCGCCCTTCCGCCAACATTGCAGATGGTCGTGGGGCGCCAGCAAGGCCTTCTCGACTTCGGCTTCCTTGCCGGGCAGCGCCCATAGCGCGGCATAGGGGCCGGTCTCGACGTAGTGGACCAGCTCCTTCGGCACGATCGCGTCCATTGCGATCGTGCGTTCGCTGCTGGTTGCAGCCATGCCATGATCGGCGACCACGACCAGATTCGCCGGCTGGCCGAGCGCGCGCAGCTGCGCGACGAGCAGGCCGATCACCTTGTCGATCGCGGCGACTGCTGCGGTCGTGCGCGCATCGTCAGGGCCATATTGGTGACCGGCGTCGTCGACGCTCTGGAAATAGAGCGTCATCAGCTTCGGGCGAGCCTCGGAGGGACGGCGCAGCCAGTCGATGATTCCGCGCACGCGCTGCTCGGGCGGGATGTCGCCGTAATAGTGCCAGAAATCCGACGGGCGCGTGCCGCCATGGACGTCGTAGGGCCAGTCCTTGTCCTTGGTCCCGCCGAACGCGACGTTCGCGCCGGGCCAGAACATCGTCGCAGTGCGGATCCCCGTCGCTTCGGCGTCGACCCAGATCGGCGTCGCACGGCCGTTCCACCATGCCGGATCGTCGGTCGCCATAGTGAAGATGTTCTTCGGGTTCGCCATGTCCTCCATGCGATTGGCGACGATGCCGTGGTGGTCGGGCGTGAGCCCCGTCACCAGCGTCCAATGATTCGGATAGGTCTTCGACGGGAAGGATGGGTGCATCACGGCGCGGACGCCGCTCGCCGCGAGCTTCGACAGCACCGGCGTCACCCCGCGATCGAGATAGTCGGCGCGGAAGCCGTCGATCGAGATCAGGATGGTGATCGGCGCGCGCTTGCTCGGGGCCGCCTGTGCGGCGGGAACGAGCAACAGGCACAGCGCGGCGGCGAAGCGGCAGAACCAACGCATCGGGGGAATCGCCTTTCTAGGAAGATGCCTTCGCATCGCTGCAGCGTGTTGGCGCGTCAAGCGGCTCGGGCGGTTGCCGCGACCGATCGCCCCTCTCATAATGGCCTCTGTCACGCACCGGAGTTCGGCTCGGAACATATCATGGGATTGGCTCCGCTTGCGACGCGCCTGCGCACCGGCCTGATCCGCGGCGTGCGCTCGGTATTCAACGATAGCGCCAAAGGCGAGAAGCCGGTCCAGCGCAGCGACAATGCACTGTTCGCGCGGGGCTCGGTGACCTGGCGCGTGCACGGCGACGTGATCACGATGAGCGTCGGCGGCGTGACGGCGCTGCTGCTCCAGATGCTCCATCCGCGCGTGCTCGCGGGCGTGTGGGATCATTCGAGCTTTCGCGGCGACATGCTCGGCCGGCTGCGCCGCACAGCACGGTTCATTGCCCAGACCAGCTTCGCCGACCGAGCGATCGGCGAAGCTGCGTTCGCCAAGGTGCGCGAAGTGCACACTCGTGTTCGCGGCGTGCTGCCCGACGGCACGCCCTATTCGGCCGAGGATCCCGATCTGCTCGCCTGGGTGCATGTCACCGAGATGTGGAGCTTCCTCGCTGCCTGGCAGCTTTATGGTACGACGCTCGATCCAAGCGCGCAGGATCGCTACTACGCCGAGGTCGCGTTGATCGGCGAAGCGCTCGGTGCCGATCCGGTCCCGCGCAGCCGCGACGAAGCCGAGGCGCTGATCGCGGCAATGCGCGGCGCGCTGGTTGCCGATACGCGCACCCGCGAAGTCGCCCGGCTGGTGCTCGACCAGCCGGCGCCCAATCTGGCGATCGCGCCGGTGCAGGCGATGATCTTCGCCGCCGCGGTCGACCTGCTTCCCGAATGGGCGCGAGCGATGCACGGGCTCGACGCGCCGCACTTGGCACGACCCGCGCTCCGTGCCGGGACATATGGCCTTGCCAGTACCTTGCGATGGGCGTTCCGCTGAGACGAATTCTCGGCTAGGCCCCGATCAGCTGAAACATCAGCAGGGGTCGTGACCATAATGACAAGCGTAACGCCGGACTCCGGCACCGAAACGAAAATATCGGTATGCATTTATCTGCCAGATGAACGGCTACGTAGCTTTGTGACATTTTATTATTTCGTCGAAAGCGACTTGCCATTCGAGGACTTTCTCTATCCAGAATGGGGAAATGTCCGCTTTCCAGTACGCGGAAGCTGGCTCGTGCAGCTGCCCTACACCAACTGGGAAACGCCGCTTACCGGTGCGCTATTCGGTCCTACCGATCGCGCAACGCGTGTCGCGAGCCTCGGCGGCAAGACGGTCGGCTTCGGGCTGACTCCGCTCGGCTGGGAGTGTTTCCTGCGCGTGCCGGCCGACAGCCTCGCCAATCGACTGGCCGAACTCGATGACGCATTCGGGATGGCGGCCGTCGATATCCATGCGCAGCTGACCGCCCATGTCAGCGACGCCGAAGGCGTTGCACTGTTCGATATGCTGTTGCTTGCACGCCTCGACTCGTCCCGTCCCAACAGCAAGGGCGCGCTTCGATCCGATCAAGCGTTGCGCGAGCGCCCACACGACGTCGAGGCGTTCGCCGCCGCCGCGAAGCTGCCGACACGCACCTTGTCACGGCTCTGCCACCGGCTGTTCGGCTTCGGCCCCAAGCGTCTTCTTCGTCGCCAGCGTTTCCTCGACACGCTCGGCTTGATTCGCGTCACCGAGCATCCGCAGTTCAGCGCGCTGATCGGCGAAGCGTATTTCGACCAGCCACATTTCAATCGCGAGTTCCGCGAGTTCATGGGAATCACGCCGAGCCAGTATCTCGCCGCACCGCGCCCGATTTTCGCCGATGCGGCGCGCGCGCAGACCGCCGCCGGCATCCCGCTGTCGTTCACGCTGCCACCGCAGCCCTAGTGAATCGCGACGCCGTCTGGCGCGACATCGTCGGCACGGCGACCGAAGGGCGCGAAGCCCTCGACAGGCTGGTCGAAGCGCTGGGGGGTGTGAGCGGCATTTGCGCGGTTCGCGTCCCGGCGCCGCGCGGGCGCGTGCGAGGCCGAAGCGGATAATTCGGACGCGCCGTCGCATTTGAACGCGGCCGCATGAGTCGCAAGCGTCGAAACTTCGATCGACAGGTTGCGCGCCGCCGCCGAGGCCTCGCCGACCATCGTCGCGTTCTGCTGGGTGCTGCTGTCGAGCCCGGCCATCGTCGTCGCGATCTCGCTCATCGTGCGCGACTGGTCGTCACTGTCGCGCTGATGGCGTTCGAGCAGCTCGTGGAGTGCGTCGACGTCCTCGGCGATCGCCGCGAGCTGCCGATCCATGCGATGCACCGCTTCGACCGCGGCGCCCACGTCCTCGCGCGTCGCGCCGATCAATGTGCGCACGCGCCGCGCTTCTTCTTCGGCACGCTGCGCGAGCGCCGAGACGAGATCGGCGACCACTGCGAAACCGCTGCCCGCGGCGCCCGCGCGCCCGGCCTCGACCGCGGCGTTCATCGCCAGCACGCGCGTCTGGAACGCAATCTTGTCGAGCCCGTCGATCACCGATCCGATATTCTCGGCGCTGGCGGCGACGCGGTCCATCGACGCGGCGGCTTCCTCACCGGTGGCGCGGCCTTCGCCCACCGCGCGGATCGCTTCGCCGGCACGCGCCATTGTCGCCTGCGTTGCCTCGAGTCCCTCGCGTACGCGCAGTTCGGTCTGATGAAGCGCTACATTCGTCTCGGCGAGATTGGCCGCGCTTGCCTCGGTGCGCCGCGCCAGGTCGTCCGCGGCGGCCGCAATTTCGTGCGCGCCGCGGTCGATGGTCGTGGTGCTTTGGTTCACGCGCGATATCATCTCGCGCAGCGCCTCGACCGCCGCATTGAAGTCGGCGCGAAGCCGTTCATAGGCGGGTGGGAACGGCGTATCGATCGTTCGCGTTAGATCGCCTTCGCGCAGCGCCGCGAGTTGCTCGCCCAGCGCGGTGCTGACGATCTGCTGCTCGTCGAGGCGGAAAGCATCGATCCGTTGGCGCTCCGCGGACGTCGCGCGGAAGCTTTCGAGCGCGTTGGCGATATCGCCCAGTTCGTCCCGGCGGCCGCGATGCGGGACCTCGGGCGTGTCGCCGGCGACCATCGCGGTGGTCACTGTGGAAAGCTGCGCGATCGGGTGAATCACGCGGCGCAACAGATAGAGCGTGCAAGCGCCCACGCCGACGAATACGATCACCGCCAGCACCGAAAGTGTCGTGACCATGGTCGCAACCGTGCGCTGCGCCTCGCTCTCGACCTTCGTCTGATATTTGCCCGACGCCGCGACCAGCGAGTCGACGGCCTGACGATGCGCGGAATAGGCCGACGTCAGTTCGGCATACGCGGTCTGCATCGCCGGCTGGTCGCCGGTGCGCGCGGCGGGAAGGAAACGCGAGTCGAGGATCTGCCAGAAATTGCGCGCCGGTTCGTCGGTCGAACGCACGATCTGGCGCTTGAGATCGTCCGGAAGATCCGACGCCGCCCAATAGGCATGGCGTTCGTCATATTGGCGACGGAGCTCGGCGAGACGCTTGGCGCGCACTGCGGCCTGGCTCGGGTCGAGTTCGATCAGCGAGGATTCGAGATAGGCTTCGATGATATATTCGGGGGGTGGCAGGATATCGGCCACCAGATCGGCGACTTGCTTCGATTTGAGCTGCATCGCACCGCCCATGCGCACCGTGTTGATCTGCCAGCCGATCAGCAATCCGCCCGCGAGCAGCAGCGCGAGGAGCGCGCCCGCAGCGGCTCTAACGAGATGTGCGATCCTCAACTGCCCCTCCGCGATTCAACCCGCATTTTACGCAGCGCCGGAGTCATTATAGAGGGAAGTTCATCTTTCCCGGATTTCCACGCCGATTTCGTGGTGTGCCAGGCGCCCGGCGGGTTAACGGGCGCGATTCAATCTGCCCGATGTCAGTGGACGGGCTGCCACGCCGGATCGCCCGAGGGCCACAGGATGAATGCGGTCATATCCGCCTCCTCCGCGTCGCGCGTCGCCTTGGTGGTGCCCAGCCCGTGGCCCGCTTGTTCCTCGAGCGCGATGTCGACGGCGCCGCAATTGCGAAGGCGTGCGCGTTTTCGGGCGTTCCCTACACGTTGAACCGGAATAGCATCACGTCGCCGTCGTGGACGAGGTAATCCTTGCCTTCGGAGCGCAGCTTGCCCGCTTCCCGTGCGCCCGCCTCGCCGGAGTAGGCGATATAATCGTCATAGGCGATCGTCTCTGCGCGGATGAAGCCGCGCTCGAAGTCCGAATGGATCGCGCCCGCCGCTTGCGGTGCCTTGGCGCCGACCTCGACCGTCCAGGCGCGCGCTTCCTTGGGGCCGACGGTGAAGAACGTCAGCAGGTGCAGTAGCTTGTAGCCGGCGCGGATCACGCGCGCGAGCCCGGTTTCCTCCAGCCCCAGTTCGGCGAGGAACTCGCCACGCTCGTCGGCGGGCATGGTCGCGATCTCGGCCTCGATCGCCGCCGAGACGATCACGGCCTCGGCGCCTTCGGCCCTGGCCTTTTCGAACACGCGCGCGCTGTGCGCGTTGCCGTGGGCAGCCTCGCCCTCGTCGACGTTGCAGACGTAGAGGACTGGCTTGCCGGTGAGTAGCTGCGCGAGCGCCAGCGCCTTGCGCTCTTCCTCGTCCCTGGGTTGCGTCAGTCGCGCGGGCTTGCCTTCGCGCAGCAATTCAAGCGCCTGTCCGAGCACCGATGCCGCGATCTTGGACTCCTTGTCGCCCTGTGCGGCTTTCTTCGCCAGATTCGGCACGCGCTTCTCGAGGCTTTCGAGATCGGCGAGCATCAGCTCGGTCTCGACCGTTTCGGCGTCGGCGATCGGATCGACGCGGCCTTCGACATGCGTCACGTCGCCACCCTCGAAGCAGCGCAGCACATGGACGATCGCATCGACTTCGCGGATGTTGGCGAGGAACTGGTTGCCGAGTCCTTCGCCCTTCGACGCGCCGCGCACCAGGCCGGCGATGTCGACGAAGCCGAGCTGGGTTTCGATGATCTTCGCCGAGCCGGCGATAGCGGCGAGCTTGTCGAGCCGCGGATCGGGCACGGCGACGTTCCCGACATTGGGCTCGATGGTACAGAACGGATAATTGGCTGCCTGCGCTGCAGCGGTCTCGGTCAGCGCGTTGAACAGCGTCGATTTGCCGACATTGGGAAGACCCACGATGCCGCAGCGGAAACCCATTTACGATCCTTGGAGTGTGAGAAAGCTGGCGTGGCCGATAGAGCCTGGGCGGCTATTACGCCACCCCCTGGGCTGGGAGGGCAGCGCGAATGCCCGGCACATGCGGCTTGCGGCGATGGCTGCGAAACAGAAACATCCGATTCGGCGGCATAAGCTGGCTGTCGTTTTGCGTTTGTTCTATCCACGTTCTGCGCGCGAATCGCTTTGGAACATTGGAGAAAAACATGAAGCTGCATCTGTTTTGCGGCATGGCGGCGCTCGCCCTGACGCTGCCGGCCACTGCACAAACCCCTTCGCGGGGATATTATAACCGCCCGCGCGAGAGCCGGGCGAGCTACAGCCGGGCGACCGACAATCGCGCGAACGATCGGCGTGGCAACTACGATCGCGCCGCGCCGCTACCCTGCAACGGCAAGCTCGCGACGATCCGCACCAGCACGGTGCGGCCCGGCAAATGGGACGAGTTCGCGCGCGCGGTCGCTGCGCACGACAGCTGGTACGCGCATCATGGCGGTGGCGCCAAGGTGACGCTCGCGCGCGTCGTTCACCGCAACCCACGCAGCGGCGCAAGCGACTATGCCGACGGCGAGGCAGTCACCATCACCGTGTTCCGCGACGCCAAGGGCAGCGCCCCGCAGCATGACCGCGGGTGGGACGATTTCGTTTCCGCTTATGCCACCAGCTCGCAAGTCGCGAACGAAGCGCGTGTGTGCCTGCCGGCGCTCACGTGAGATTGCCCCCTACGGTCGCAGGAGGGCGCGGAGGTCGAGTTTGACTCCACGCCTTCCGTGCCCCGTTTGGCCCATCCGACCTGCGCGCGACTGATCAACCCGGATCGCGCTGACGCCGCTCGCGTTCGCGCGCCTGTTGTTGAGGGTTCGGCCGCGGGGGTGCCGGTTGCGGGTGCGGATGCGCCGCCGCTTGTGCGACTTGGCGGGCAGCGACCTGTTGGGCCTGCGCCGCCTGACGGGCAGCAGCAGCTTGTTGCGCCTGTGCCGCCTGGCGGGTGGCCGCCGCCTGCTGCGCCTGACGAGCGGCGGCCGCCTGTTGCGCTTGTCGCTGGGCGGCCTGGCGGGCAGCGGCAGCTTGCTGCGCCTGGGCCTGTGCAGCCTGTCGCCGAGCGACTTCAGCCTGCGCGGCCTCGGCCTGGCGTTGCGCGTTGCGCGCCTGGGCCTGTTGTGCCTGTTGGGCTTGCTGCGCCTGGCGCGCTTGCGCCGCGCGCTGGGCATCGGCGGCGCGTCGCGCTTGCTCGGCTTGTTGAAAGCGCTGTTGGTCAGCGCGAGCCTGGTTCGCGCGTTGCTGGCGGGCTAGTTCGGCTGCCTGGCGCGCCTGTGCCGCCTGCTGGTCGCGTGCCTGGCGCTCGGCGGCCGCGCGCTGCGCCTGCGCCGCGCGTTGCGCCTGCTCCGCCTGTTGCTGGAGCTGGCGGTCTGCGATTTGCCGGTCGCGCGTTGCACGCTGCGCGTCGGCAACACGCTGGGCCTGCGCGGCGCGGTCGGCCTGGGCCTGCCGCTGCGCGTCCTGCTGGCGTTGGCGGTCGGCTGCCTGCTGCGCCTGGCGTTGCTGTGCGTCACGTTGCTGCGCCAACTGCTGCGTCGCTTTCCGCTGCGCAGCCTGAACCTGTGTGAGACGTTGTTGCGCCTGCTCCCGTTCCCGCGCGGCTTGTTGCTGGATCTGGCGCTGCTGGATCTCGGCCTGCCGCTGCGCCGCCTGGGCCTGTGCAAGACGCCGCTGCGCCTGCGCTTGCTGCTGCGCGCCCTGCTGTTGGGCAAGACGCTGCTGCGCTTCTGCCTGGCGCTGCGCAGCCTGGGCCTGCACGAGGCGTTGCTGGGCCTGCGCCGCCTGCTGGGCAGCCTGCTGCTGGATTTGGCGCTGTTGCGCCTCGGCCTGACGTTGCACGGTCTGCTGCTGCGCGAGCCGCTGCTGCACTTGCGCCTGTTCCTGCCGGATGCGCTGGGCGTCGGCCGGCGCGAAGCGCGCCTGCTGCGCCGCGAGCATGGCCTGTTGCTGGCGCATTGCCTGCGCTTGTCGTTCGGCGGCGGCGCGCTGGTCGGCGCGCGCCTGCTCGGCTTGGCGCGCTTGCTGCTGCGCCTGGTAGCGCTGGCGATCCTGCGCCCAATCCGCGCGCTGCCAATCGGCCGGGATCACGCGCGCGGGCGCCGCGCCGGCAAAGCCGCGCCGCTGCCAATCGGCAAAACGTTGTGCCTCGTCGCGCCGGCGTGCGCGTTCCTGCGCCCAGTGATCGGCTTCCTGCGCAGCGACGCGGGCGTGATAGTCGCGCCATGCCGCCTGTTGCGCCTGCTGCTGCGCGAAGCGCGCCTGCGAAGCTGCTATCGCAGCGGCCTGCGCCTGCCAGTTCGCGCGTGCGACGGCCTGGCGCCGGTCGCGGCGCGACGCCGCCATCAGGGCTTCGGCGCGCGCCAGATACCGCCCGGCATAATCGGCGCGCGGCCCATAATCGTCATAGGGGAGGAGCGCGCCGCCCGGCCCATAGACTGCCACCAGCTGGCCGTCGTCATAGCCATAGCCGTAATCGGGATCGCGGACATAATAGGGCCGCCGGTCGCCTGGTCGATAGTAATAGCTGCGATAGCCGCGATCGACCGGTTCGACGAACACGACCGAATCATCATAGGCCTGCCACGCCCAGGGGCGCGATCCGTCATAATCGAACACATAGTCGGGCGGCGCGTCGAACAGCGCATCGCCCATTTCCCAGGCGTCGTCAGGATAGGCATAGGCCTCCTCAGGGCGTGCGAGCCGTGCGCGGCGCACCGGCGCGGCGGCGGGCAGCGCGCGGGCAGCGGGCGCCGGCGTGAACATCGGCGCGGCGCTATTGTCGAGCGGCAGTGTCGCTGGCAGCGGCGGAAGCGCGGCGGTGGGTTCGTTCGGCTTGGGCTTGCATGCCCCTAGCACCAGCGCCGCTCCCATCGGGATCAGGCTCAGGCGTCGAATCGTAATGGACATGGCGTCGCTCCTTCTGACGCCCCCTCAACTGCCGGCTTTAGGCGGCTGTTCCTGAATTCGCGCTGGGTACGCCGTTCAGCCGCGGTCCAGCTGCCGGCTAGTCCTGGTGCAAACGAAGCGCGACATCGCTCATGAAGCGCGCGTCATCACCCTCCGCGAGCCGCGGCGCCTCGGCCGCCAGTGCGCCGAGCAGGTCGGTCAGGTCGTCGATCTCGCTCTTGGCATAATTGCCGAGCACATAGCCGAGGACGCGATCCTTGTGCCCGGGATGGCCGATTCCGATCCGCACGCGGCGAAAGTCGGGGCCGATGTGCTGGCCGGTCGAGCGCAGCCCATTGTGCCCGGCAGTGCCGCCGCCGGTCTTCACCTTGACGCGAAAGGGCGCGAGGTCGAGCTCGTCGTGCCACACGGTCACGTCGCCGGGCTCGAGCTTGTAGAAGTCCATCGCCGCGCGGATCGAGCGGCCGCTTTCGTTCATATAGGTGGCTGGCTTGAGCAGCACGATCTTGTGGCTGCCGATGCGCCCGTCCTGCATCCAGCCCTGGAACTGCTTCTTCGGTGCCGCGAAGCCATGCACCTCGGCAATGGCGTCGAGCGCCATGAAGCCGACATTGTGCCGCTGCATCGCGTGTTCGGGACCAGGATTGCCGAGGCCGACCCAGAGCTGCATCACAAGACCCTCAGATGTGTCCCGACCGGTAGTATGTGGCCGTTCCCCGGCCTCGGCCGGCGAACAGTTTAGCTTGGCGATACGCTTCAAACAAAGATCGCCCCCGCAGCAGGTGCGGAGGCGATCTATCCAACCACCGACTGCGTGGTAACGCCTTACTCGGTCTCGGTCTGCTCTTCGCCTTCGCTCGACTTGAGCGCGCTCGGCGCCACGATCGTCGCGATGGTGATGTCGTCGCTGGCCGCCGACTTGGCGCCCTGCGGAAGCGTCAGCTGCGAGATGTGCAGCGAGGCGCCGACGTCGAGGCCGGCGAGCGAGACCGTGATGTCGTCCGGGATCTCGGCCGCGTCGACGATCAGCTCGAGCTCGTGCGTGACGATGTTGAGCACGCCACCGCGCTTGATGCCGGGGCTCTGCTCTTCGTCGACGAACACGATCGGCACATTGACGTGCACGCTGCTGTGCTCACCGATGCGCAGGAAGTCGACGTGCACGGGGCGATCGGAGACGACGTCGAACGAGACGTCCTTCGGCAGCGTGCGCTCGCCGTTCACCATCACCACCGAATTCATGAAATGGCCCGTGTTCAGCAGCTTCATGAGCTCGCGCTCATTGACGTGGATGCTGGCAGGGTCCTGATTATTGCCGTAGATAACGGCGGGCACGCGGCCTTCACGACGAAGCGCACGGGAGGCTCCCTTGCCAACCCGGTCGCGCGTCTCGGCCGACAGCGTAAGCGTATCGCTCATGTGTCGTTCCAATGCGCAAGAGTTCTAGTCACACCGGCCAGGCCTCCAGGGATGACCCTGACCGGAAGGCGGGGCGCATAGACGCAAAGCCCGCGAAGCGCAACGTCTATTGCAGCCGTTTCACGACCAGCCTGCGTGCCGCGAGTGCGGCCTGTAGGCTGTCGCGACCCGCGAGATGCCCCGCGCCGACGGCGACAAAGTCGACGCCCGGCCTCTGCATGCGCCGCGCGATCCAATCCGCCCAGCGCGCGTTGCGGTTGCGCACCAGCGCCGCCTCGAGCTCGGCGTCGCCCGCAGTCTCATCGTCGGTGATCCGCGCTAGTGTCGCCAAATCGCCGCGCGCCCAGGCGTCGATCGTGGATTCCATTGCGCGGCCGGCGCTGGGCACCGCAGCGATGGCGCGCGCGAGGAACCGGCGCTGTGCCCTGTCCGACAGCCGGTCGAACGCGCCGAACTGGTCCTCCGCGGTTTCGAGCGCGAGGTGCGGCTTGCCTGCCGCAGCGAGCACGGACTCGGGTCCAGCCCCGTCCGCATAGCCCAGTCGCTGCAGCGGCAGGACCGATAGTTTCATTCCGGCGAGCCATGGCTTGTCCTGATCGAGCACATCTCCGTCGAGCCCGATCGAAGCCAGTGCGTGGGCAAGCTTCGTGGTTTCGGCGGGGCCGATCCGCGCGGGAAGCGGCGTCGTGGTCCCGCCGAGCCGGCGGATCAGTGCCTGCAACTCGGTATCGGCCGGCAGCACGATTTCGGTGACGAGCATGTCCGAGCGGTCGAACGCCGCGCGCACCGAGCCGCGGAACCAGTCGAGTCTGGGCGGAAGCATGTGGACAGTGCCGAACAGGTAGATCGTCGTGTCGACGTCGCGGACGACCCAGAGCGCGGGCGTGGCGACGCGCGGCGGAGCGGGGGTGTCGCGGCCGAGGAATAGCGACGCGGCGATGAGCAGGAGGATGCGCACGGTGGGTGTGTCGGTCTTTGCTCTTGCCGGGCGGAGAAGCAGAAAGGCGGGCGAAAACCTACTCCACCCTGGTCACCTTGATCCCGCGCCGCTTGAGCAGCGCGATCACGGAATCATCCCCCAGAAAATGCCCGGCGCCCGCGGCGAACAGTACAACGCCCGGCTGCTTGAGCCGGTCGGCGAGGCTGTCGGCCCATGCCTGGTTGCGCCGCGTGAGCAGCGGGTCGCGCAGCGCTCCCGTTGCCTCGGGTCCTTCGAGTTCCGCCACCAGCGGCGAGGTCGCGCCGAGGTCGCCCTGCGCCCAGGCATGCGTCGGCGCGTCGAGCTGGGCGCCGCTGCGCTGTGGCGCTTCGAGCGAGGCGAGCAGCATCGCGCGCTGCTGGTCCTCGGGCACGGCGTTGACATTGGCGACCACCTTGGCCGAATCCTCGATCGCCTCGATCGGCTTGTGCACGCCGCGGAAGCGCGCTTCGAGCCAGTCGTCCGCACCGGGGCCGGGGCGATTGCCCGCGCGCAGGTCGCGGACATAGCCGATCGCCATCGCCGCCACCCAGGTCGGCATCCCGTCGAGCAGCTTGACCGCGGCGTTCGGCAGGGTCGCCTGGAAAATCTTGAGCGGAATGCGCTTCTCGGGCGGCAACCGCTCCGCGAGCGGCGGCAGGTTCGGCGCTCCCGGCGTCTTCTCGCCGAGCAGCAGCGTTCCGGCGCCGTCGATCGATCCGTCGGTCGATTCGAGCAGCAGGCGGTCGGCTTGCGCGATCACCGTCTCGAGCCGCGGGCTGCGCCAGCGAAAGCCCGGCGGCAGCGAATGGATCGTCCCGAACAGATAGATCGTCGAATCATGCTTGCGGATCCGCCACAACGCCGGTCGCGGCCGATAGGGCTGAGTCGCGCGTGTCCGCGCGATCGCGTCGGCCAGGTCGCTTTCCTGGGCGAGGTCGCCATCGGGCACCATCACCAGTTCGCCGTTTATTCGGCCGCGCATCGTCACGCGCTCGTCAATCGGCAGCAGCCGATAGGGCAGGGGAGCCGTTGTGGGCGGCAAGGGAGCCGATGGGGGCGTAAGGGCCGCCGATTTGGACGGAAGCGATGCCTTCCTGCGCGGTAGCGACGCGCCGCCGCTCGCGCTCCCCAGCGCGAGCAGGCCGATCGCCGCCGCCACCCGCAGGCCGCGCGGCCGAAGAATAGCGGCACGCATTGCGTGCAGTGGATCGAATCATCCGCCGCGAGAGTCAATCGCCGCGCATTGACCCTCTGAGACGGCTGCGCCAAAGCGATCCGCCAAATTTTCCGAACTGGGAACCATGTCCGACACGCTGAGCTTCCAGCGCATGATCCTGACGCTCCATGACTATTGGAGCGCGCGCGGCTGCCTGATCCTCCAGCCCTATGACATGCGCATGGGCGCGGGCACCTTTCACACCGCGACGACGTTGCGCGCGCTGGGTCCCGATCCCTGGAATGCGGCGTTCGTCCAGCCCTGCCGCCGCCCGACCGATGGCCGCTATGGCGAGAATCCGAACCGGCTCCAGCATTATTATCAATATCAGGTGATCCTCAAACCGAGCCCGGCCGACCTGCAGCAGCTCTATCTCGGCAGCCTTGCGGCGATCGGCATCGATTTCACACGCCACGACATCCGCTTCGTCGAGGACGATTGGGAATCGCCCACGCTCGGCGCCTGGGGACTCGGCTGGGAAGTGTGGTGCGACGGCATGGAAGTCACGCAGTTCACCTATTTCCAGCAAATGGGCGGGTTCGACTGCAAGCCGGTCTCGGGCGAAATCACGTACGGGCTCGAGCGGCTGGCGCTGTTCATCCAGAACAAGGACAGCGTTTACGATCTCGCGTTCAACGATGCCCAGGGCAACACGCCGCAGATGACCTATGGCGACGTGTTCCTCGAGAACGAACGCCAGATGTCGACGTGGAACTTCGAAGTCGCCGACACCGACGCGCTGTTCGACCTGTTCCGCAAGGCCGCTGCCGAGTGCGAGAACTGCCTCGACCACAAGCTGCCGATCCCCGCCTATGAGCAGGCGATCGAGGCCAGCCATATCTTCAATCTGCTCAACGCGCGCGGCGTGATCTCCGTCGCCGAACGCCAGGCCTATATCGGCCGCGTGCGCGATCTGGCGAAGGGCAGCTGCCAGGCGTGGATGGACAAGAACGGGTGGGCGGCGTGATGCGCGACTTTCAGATCCTCCCCGAGCTTCGCTCGGGGAGGGGGACCGCGCCGCGCAGCGGCGTGGTGGAGGGGCTCTGCGGAGGCATGCTGGAAAGCCCCTCCACCACGCTGCGCGTGGTCCCCCTCCCCAAGACAAGCTTGGGGAGGATTTGCTGGTGACCGACTTCCTTCTCGAACTGCGGTCGGAGGAAATTCCGGCGCGCATGCAGGAACGCGCGCGAGAAGACTTGGCGCGCCTGTTCGCCGCGGAACTCGACAAGGCAGGCCTCAAGGCCGCCGAGACCATCACCTACGCCACGCCGCGCCGCCTCGCGTTGATCGCCAAAGGCCTGCCCGACCAGACTGCGGCGGTTTCCGAAGAACTCAAAGGCCCACGCAGCTCGGCGCCCGAGCAGGCGCTCGAAGGCTTCCTGCGCAAGACCGGCGTCAGCCGCGATGCGCTGGTCGAGCGCGACGGCGTGTTCTTCGCGGTCATCGACAAGCCCGGCCGCGCGACGGCGGAAGTACTCGCCGAAGCCGTGCCCGCCGTGATCCGCGCCTTCCCCTGGCCCAAGTCGATGCGCTGGGGCGAGGCGTCGGTTTCGACCGAGAGCCTGCGCTGGGTGCGGCCGCTCCAGGGCATCATCGCGCTGTTCGGCGACGATATCGTCCCGTTCGAAGTCGCGGGCGTTCAATCCGGAGCGGCGACCGTCGGGCACCGCTTCCACCATCCCGGCACGATCACGATCGGCAGCGTGAACGATTACGTCGAGAAGCTGCGCGCCTGTCATGTCATCGTCGACGGCACCGAGCGCCGCACGATCATCGCGGTCGGTGCCAAGCTCGCCGCGCAGAAGGCCGGGCTGTCGCTGGTCGAGGACGAAGGGCTGCTGTTCGAGAATGCCGGCCTCACCGAATGGCCGATGCCGCTGCTCGGCCGCTTCGACGAAGCGTTCCTCGACGTGCCGCCCGAAGTGATCCAGCTGACGGCCCGAGTGAACCAGAAGTATTTCGTGTGCCGTGACGCGGACGGGAAACTGGCCAACGCGTTCGTCTGCGTAGCGAACATCGATCCGGTCGATGGGGGCGAGCGGATCGTCGCCGGCAACCAGAAGGTCCTCGCCGCGCGGCTGAGCGACGCGCGCTTCTTCTACGAGACGGATTTGAAGGTGCCGCTCGAGAAGCAGGCGGAGAAGCTCGGGAAAATCGTGTTTCACGAGAAGCTGGGGACGGTCGCGGAGAAGGTCGAGCGGGTTGCGAAACTCGCGCGGTGGCTGGTCGAGGAGGGTATTGTAAAGCCCTCTCCCCTTCAGGGGAGAGGGTTGGGAGAGGGGAACGCCGTTTCAGGCGGGCCCCATACTTCCAGCGGCGTCCCCCTCTCCCCAGCCATCTCCCCTGAAGGGGAGAGGGAGCTCGCAAACCTCGCGGAACGCGCGGCCCGGCTTGCCAAGGCCGACCTCGTCACCGGAATGGTCGGCGAATTCCCCGAACTCCAGGGCGTGATCGGCGGCTATTACGCGCGTGCTCAAGGCGAGGATCCGCAGGTCGCCGACGCGATCCGCGATCACTACAAGCCGGTCGGGCAGGGGGATGATGTGCCGACCACGCCGACGACGGTGGCGGTCAGTCTGGCCGACAAGCTCGACAGCATCACCCAGTTTTTCGGTGTCGACCTGAAGCCGAGCGGTTCGAAGGATCCGTTTGCGCTGCGGCGTTCGGCGATCGCTGTGATCGCGCTCATTCTCGATAATGGCCTGCGATTCCCGCTCGCCGGCGCGATAAGTCCGGAAGTGATCGACTTCTTCGCCGAGCGCCTCAAGGTCCAGCAACGCGAAGCCGGGGTCCGTCACGACCTGATCGACGCCGTGTTCGCGCTCGGCGGCGAGGACGATCTCGTCCGACTGCTCGCGCGCGTGAAAGCGCTGCAAGCCTTCATTGGGACCGAAGATGGCGCCAATCTCCTCGTCGGGTACCGCCGCGCCGCGAACATCCTCAAGAAGGAGGGTTATGTCCCCGGCGAAGTCGCCGACGGAGGCATTTATCAGGTCGAGCCCGCCGAGGCCGCGCTGATCGACGCGCTCGACGCCGCTGGTCCGCGCGCCGAAGCTGCGGTGCGGGCGGAAGACTTCGCCGGTGCAATGGCGGCGCTGGCGAGTCTGCGCGCGCCTATCGACTCCTTCTTCGACACGGTGACGGTAAATGACGCCGACCCTGTCAAGCGTAACGCCCGCCTCGCGTTACTTGCGCGCATGCGTGATGCCGTGCACCAAGTTGCTGATTTCTCACGGATAGAGGGGTAGCGCTACCATCCCCAACTGACCCGCTGCGGGCCGATATTTACCATGCCTCGGGCTTGTCTGGCCTTGCGCTGCGTTGCACAATTGGCGCAGGGGTTTCGGAATTTCCGAAGGATTACGTCATGGCCACTGCGCCCGTTCTCGCTCAAGCAAACGCACCTACCAATGGCCGATATGTCTATCGCTTCGGCGGCGGCGTGTCGGACGGCGGCGCGGGGGACAAGAATCTGCTGGGCGGCAAGGGCGCCAATCTCGCGGAAATGGCCTCGATCGGTCTGCCGGTGCCGCCGGGATTCACGATTTCGACCGAGATGTGCACCCGCTATTACGAGGAAGGTGAAAGCTTCCCCGACAGCGTCAAGCGGGAGATCGCCGAAGGCATCGTGCATATCGAGGCGGTGACCGGCAAGAAGTTCGGCGACCCGGCCGATCCGCTGCTGGTCTCGGTCCGCTCGGGCGCGCGCGTGTCGATGCCCGGCATGATGGACACCGTGCTCAACCTCGGGCTCAACGATTCGACCGTCGAAGGGCTCGCGGCGACCTCGGGCGACGCGCGCTTCGCCTGGGACAGCTATCGCCGCTTCATCCAGATGTATTCGGACGTGGTGCTCGGGCTCGATCACGGCCGCTTCGAAGAAGCGCTCGAGATCGCCAAGGAAGACCATGGCCATTATCTCGACACCGATCTCACTGCCGAGGATTGGCAGAAGCTGGTCGCCACCTACAAGGCGCTGGTGCAGGAGCTATGGGGCAGGCCGTTCCCGCAGGACGTCCACGACCAGCTTTGGGGCGCGATCGGCGCGGTGTTCGGCTCGTGGCAGTCCGAGCGCGCCAAGGTCTACCGCCGCCTGAACGACATCCCTGGCGACTGGGGCACTGCGGTCAACGTCCAGGCGATGGTGTTCGGCAACATGGGCGACACCAGCGCGACCGGTGTCGCGTTCACGCGCGACCCGTCGAAGGGCGACAACGCCTATTATGGCGAGTTCCTGATCAATGCCCAGGGCGAGGACGTCGTTGCCGGCATCCGCACGCCGCAATATCTCACCAAGGCCGCGCGCGATGCCGCGGGCGCCAAGCCTGCCTCGATGGAAGAGGCGATGCCCGCGACCTATGCCGAGCTCGCAAATGTGTTCGACCTGCTCGAACGCCATTATCGCGACATGCAGGACATCGAGTTCACCGTCGAGCGCGGCAAGCTGTGGATGCTCCAGACGCGTTCGGGCAAGCGCACCGCCAAGGCCGCGCTCAAGATCGCGGTCGACATGGCGAACGAAGGGCTGATCTCGCAGGACGAAGCGATCCTGCGCGTCGATCCCAGCGCGCTCGACCAGCTGCTCCACCCGACGCTGGACCCCAAGGCCGTGCGTGACGTACTCACCAAGGGGCTGCCGGCGTCGCCCGGCGCCGCCTCGGGCATGGTCGTGTTCGATGCCGATACGGCGGAGCGTCGCGCGGCCAATGGCGACAAGGTGATCCTGGTGCGGATTGAGACCAGCCCCGAGGACATCCATGGCATGCACGCGGCGCAGGGAATCCTCACCGCGCGCGGCGGCATGACTTCCCACGCGGCGGTGGTCGCGCGCGGCATGGGGCGGCCGTGCGTGTCGGGCGCAGGCACGCTGTCGATCAAGGCGGCCGAGAAAGTGATGCGCGTCGGCAGCCGTGAGGTCCGCGAAGGCGATATCGTCACGATCGACGGCTCGACCGGCGAAGTGATGCTCGGCGCGGTACCGACAGTGCAGCCCGAACTCGCCGGCGACTTCGGTACGCTGATGGAGTGGGCCGACGAACATCGCCGGCTCAAGGTGCGCACCAACGCCGACACGCCGCAGGATGCCAGGACCGCGCGCGAGTTCGGCGCCGAGGGCATTGGCCTGTGCCGCACGGAACACATGTTCTTCGAAGCGTCGCGGATCGCCGCGGTGCGCGAGATGATCCTGGCCACGGACGAGAAGGGCCGTCGCCACGCGCTCGACCGGCTGCTCCCGGAGCAGCGCAAGGATTTCGCCGAGATCTTCGAAGTGATGGCCGGGCTGCCGGTGACGATCCGCCTGCTCGACCCTCCGCTGCACGAGTTCCTTCCGCACGAGGAAGGCGAATATGCCGAAGTCGCCGCGGCGTCGGGTGTCGACGTCGAGACGCTCAAGCGCCGCACCGCCGAACTGCACGAGTTCAACCCGATGCTCGGCCATCGCGGTTGCCGGCTCGGCGTGACTTATCCCGAGATTTACGAGATGCAGGCGCGCGCGATCTTCGAAGCGGCGATCGCAGTCACCGAAAAGATTGGCGAAGCGCCGATCCCCGAAGTGATGATCCCGCTGGTCGCGACCAAGCGCGAGCTCGAACTGATGAAGGCTGTGGTCGACAGGACCGCCGCCGCGGTGTTCGCCGAGACTGGCAAGTCGGTCGAGTATCTGGTCGGCACGATGATCGAACTGCCGCGTGCGGCGCTCAAGGCCGGCGAGATCGCCGAGGTCGGCGCGTTCTTCTCGTTCGGCACCAACGATTTGACGCAGACCACGCTCGGCGTCAGCCGCGACGACGCCGCGCGCTTCCTCGGCACCTATGTCGAGAAGGGGATCTACGCCAAGGATCCGTTCGTCAGCCTCGACGTCGAGGGCGTGGGCGAACTGATCCAGATCGCCGCCGAACGCGGCCGCGCGACGCGCTCGGGCATCAAGCTCGGCATCTGTGGCGAACATGGTGGCGACCCGGCGAGCATCGCCTTTTGCGAGAAGATCGCGCTCGATTATGTGTCGGCCTCGCCCTACCGCGTCCCGATTGCGCGCCTGGCGGCGGCGCAGGCGGCGTTGCGGAAGTAGCTCATGTGACGATGGCCTCAGCGCTGATGTCCATCCTCGTTACTGCCCCGCTGGCGGTTTCGGCAGCCGCGCAGACCGAGGGCTCGCCGATCGAGGCGCTCCTGGATTTGAGTTGGAAGTCTCAGCATTGGGCCGTCGTGGAGGTGCATCAGGAAGAGCCGCAGTATGCAATCGTGGTTGATCGTGCTTCGATCGTCGTTGGAGCGAATTCGAATGAGCGCGAGGTGAACTACCTCTTGTTCGAAGCGCGCAAACCACCGCGTTCCGGCGCTGTGGCGCGGATTCGTTTAGATTGCAGCACGATGGCCCTTAGAAGTATGTCGGGTGTCGAATACCGCGATGGAAAGAGGCAGGGTGCTGCGCAAAGTCCCGAGGATAGACCGGTCACCGTGACGCCGGACAAGCATGCTTTTGCCAATATGAAGGCAGTCTGCACCGGAAACTGGGGCGAAGTGCTGGTAGTCGATGGACCGATCGAGGCGGTTCATGCAATGGTATTTCCTAACTGAAATCGTCAACGGATGATGTCGTTGGCATCCGCTATATTGTCGTTTTCCCTGATCGGTCAGGTGACGAACCTGGTCTCGTCGGAACCGCCGGCGAGCGTCGACGCCCTCAGCGCCCGTCTGCTCGCCGCTCGCAGCGCGACCGCGGTGCTCGAGCAGCTTTGCGCCGAGCTCCACTTGGCCGACCCGCCCCGCGTCCGCGCGTTGCCCGATCGCCATGCGCGCCGCTCTGCCGACGCCGAAGTCCGCGCCGCGCTCCAGATCGGCCCGGACGAGCCGGTGCGCTATCGCCGCGTCCGGCTGCGCTGCGGCGGCCGCCTGCTGTCGCGCGCGGAGAATTGGTACGTCCCCAGCCGGCTCACGCCGGACATGAACCGTGCGCTCGAAACGAGCGACACGCCCTTCGGCACGGCGATTCGTCCGCTCCAGCCGACACGCCGAACGCTCGGCGTGCAATGGCTGCCCGGCGCCACGGCGTTTCGACATAGCGCGCTGGTGCTCGACGGCGCCGGGCGTCCTCTGGCGTTTGTCGTCGAATCCTATCCACGCTCGGCATTGGTCGCGCCGCGCGGAAATTAGGCGGCCATCGCATCGAGTGTCGGCAACCGGAAGCGGAAGGTGACGCCGCGCTCGGGATTGGGCGTAATCCAGATCTTGCCTTCGTGCGCCTCGATGATCGACTGGCAGATCTTCAGGCCGATCCCCATGCCGGTCTGCTTGGTCGTCGTGAATGGTTGGAACAGTCGCCCGAGCACTTCGGGGGCGATGCCGGGGCCGGTGTCCGAGACCGAAACAGTGACGAACCCCGGATCGTCGCACTCTGTGGCAACGGCCAGCACGCGGGGCTCTGTGCGCCGCATCGCTTCGAGCGCGTTGCGGAACAGATTGACCAGCACCTGTTGAATCTGGACCTTGTTGACCAGCACCGGCGGCAGCTCGGTCGCGAGCTGTACGTCGACGCGGGTACCGAGATGCGCCGCACCGATCGCCCCCAGCGCCATCGCTTCCTCGACCACCGTGTTGAGATTCTCGATCGAGCGGCTGGTTTCGCGCCGCTCGATGAACTCGCGCAGGTTGCGGATGATCGCGCCGGCCTGCGCGGTCTGGCGCGCGGCGTCTTCGAGCAGCTCGCGCACCGGTATCGTCGGATCCGGGCGGTCGAGGACCACGCGGATCGTCTCGAGATAGTTGGTGATCGCGGTCAGCGGCTGGTTGATTTCGTGCGCCAGCGTCGCCGCCATCATCCCCATCGCGTTCCAGCGCGAGACGTGTGCCAACTCTGCCTGGAGCTTGTTCATCTCGATTTCATTGCGGCGGCGCTCGGCGAGAACCGCCTGCATCGCCTCGACTTCGCGCGCCGCCCGTGCCTCGATCGCTTCGAGCTCCTTCTGGGCGAGCTGCTCGCGGATCAACCGGTTTTCGTCCTCGAACTGCTTGCGCCGGATCTGCGCGAGCACTCGCGAGCGCAGCACCTCGAAATCGCTCGACTTGGCAATATAGTCGTCGGCGCCGGCCTCGAGCCCGCGGATCATCGCCGCGCGATCCTCGAGCGCGGTCAACATCACCACCGGGATGCCGCGCAGGATCGGCGTCGCCTTGATCCGCCGGCAGGTTTCATGGCCGCCGATCCCCGGCATCATCAGGTCGAGCAATATGCAGTCGACCGGCTGCGCGGCGAGCAGCTCGAGCGTTTCCTCGCCCGATCGTGCGAGCACCACGTCATAGCCTTCGGCGCGAAGCTTCTCGGCGAGTTCCTGGAGATAGGTCTCGCTGTCGTCTACGGCGAGGATCTTGCGCGGGCCGAGCAGGCTCCGCGTTTCTTCGCCTGCGCGCGGGCCATCGACGCTGCGGATCACGGCGCCGAGCCGCGCCAGCAGCACTGCAACATCTTCGTCCTTGCGGACGAATGCATCGGCACCGGCATCCAGCGCCAGCACTTCGGCGTTGCGTTCGTTCGAAGCGGTCAACAGCACGGCCGGCGTGTGGCGCAGCGCCGCGTCCATGCGAATGCGGCGGAGCACGCCGGGACCATCGATTCCGGGAAGCTGGCCATCGACGATCATCGCGGTCGGGCGCGCGCTCGCCGCCAGGCGCAGCCCTTCCTCGCCGGAAGCAGCTGCGAGCACGGCATAGCCCGCCGCTTCGAGCGCTTCGGTGATCGCCTCGCGAAAGGTCGCACTGTCGTCGATCACCAGCACCGTCGGCCGGCCGGGCGCGTCGGCGGCATGCGCTTCGCGGATCAGCTCGCACGCACGCGCAAGCACATATCCGAGCTCATAGGGTTTGCCGACATATTCGTCGGCACCGGTCCTGAGGCCGCGGAGGCGGTCGCGCACTTCGGCTTCGCTCGACAGCAGCATTACCTTGATGCCGCGCGTCTCGGGCACATTTCGCAACTCGCCGAGCAGTGCGATGCCGTCGCCGTCGGGCAGCAGCACGTCGAGCACGATGAGCGTGAAGGATTCGCGGGCCAGCGCCAGCCGCGCTTCGGCGATCGTGCCGCAGGCGCGCGTTTCCAGATGCGCGCCTTCGAACGCTTCGACCAGGCTCATCCGGACGGTGAGGCTGTCGTCGACGATCAGGACGCGCGTACTCATATCTGGCGCCTCCTCGACACCGGTGTGGCAAGAGCGGCGAGGGTGGGCCCGATCTCACGAAGCGGCAGGATCTGATCGGCCGCGCCGAGCAGCGCGGCTTCGCGCGGCATGCCGTAGACGACGGACGTCGCTTCATCCTGGGCCACGGTGAACCCGCCGGCGCGTCGGATGTCGAGCAATCCCGCGGCGCCGTCGCGTCCCATCCCCGTCAGCAGGCACGCCGCCGCGCCGGCGCCGAATTCGCGTGCCACCGATTCGAACAGCACGTCGACCGAGGGGCGGCACGAATGACGCTCGCCATCGCGGCTGAGCCGAACCAGGCCCTCGCGGACCAGCATGTGACGGTCGGGCGGTGCCATCGTCACGCCCGTTCGCCGGCCGATCGCCTCGCCGTCGCGCGCGAACCGGACCCGGTGCGCGGTCTGGCCGTCGAGCCAGTCGGCGAAGCCGGCGCCGAACGGCTCGCCAATGTGCAGCACCAGCAGGATCGGCAGCGGAAAGCCGTCGGGAAGGGCATGGAGCACTTCGACCACGGCGCTCGGCCCGCCGGTCGAGGCGCCGATCGCAACCACCTCGCGCGCGCGCGCGCCGGGCGTGATGCGCGTCCTCGCAGCGTCGGCGGCGATTCCGGTTTGGCGTAACGGCGCGATGCGCAAGCGCGGGTGGGTGATCACCTTGATCCGCGAGACCAACCGCACTGCCGAGCGCAGACGGGCCTCCCATTCGCCATCGGCCTCGCCGCCGGTCGGCTTGTCGAGCACGTCGACGGCACCGGCGGCAAGTGCGTCATAGGTCCGATGGAGCTCGCCACGGTTGGTAGAAGCAGAGACGATCAGGATCGGGGTCGGGAAATGCGCCATGACATATTCGGTCACGGCGACACCGGTCATCACCGGCAGCATCATATCGAGCGTGATCACGTCGGGCTTGAGCTTCTCGCACAGCTCGATGGCCTGCTTGCCGTCGCCTGCTTCGCCGATCACATCGAATTGGCCGTCGGCCGAAAGCACCTCGACCAGCCGCGCCCGCACCGTCGGCGAGTCTTCGACCACGAGGACCCGGATCGCCGTCATGGCCGTTCCAGCAGCGCGCGGATCGTCGCGAGCACCTGGCCCTGATCGAACTCGCTCTTGACGACATAGGCGTGCGCGCCGGCGACGCGCCCGCGCTCGCGATCCTCGGGCGCGGCGCGCGACGTCACCAGGATCGCCGGGATCGTGCGCAACACCGGGTCGGCGCGCGTGGTCTCGACGAACCTGATTCCGTCCATCCCGGGCATTTCGACATCGACCAGGAACAGCGCATAGGGTCTTTGCCGCGCCTTCTCGAGCGCTTCCTCCGCTGACGTCGCGAGTTCCACCGCATAGCCCGCGGATTCGAGAATGCTTTGCTCGAGCACGCGCGTCGTGAGCGAATCGTCGATCACCAGGATAGGCGCTTGGCGCTTTACCGCTTTGCGCGGCGCGGCGATGGCATTGCCCACGCGTCGCACCAGTGCGTCGGGGTCGACTACGGGCTGCGGCATGCCTTCGGCATCGACGTAGATGCCGGCAACGATGTCACTGGCGAACGCGAGCGCCGGCACCGGACGGGCGACGACATTGGCAACACCGCGCAACCGATCGACGCCGATCACGGCCTGGCCGCCGTCGCCCTTCACGACCAGCGCGGTGCACAGCGTGGCGGGCGCGCGATCGCCGGGCAGCAGGCGCGAGAGGGACAAGAAGGGTAAGGTGGCGCCGTCATGCATGACGGTGTCGCGCTCGGCGGTACGGACGATATCCTCCGACGTCAGCCGAAGCGCACGCGCCACCGCCGCGAGCGGCACGGCAACCCGCTGGCTGCCGTGCTCGACGATCAGCGCATCGAGCGACGACAGCGATACCGGAACTGTGATTTCGATCGTGGTGCCTCGTCCGCGCTTGCTCTCGACCGTGACACGGCCGCCGAGACGTGCGGCAATGTCGCGCACTACGTCGAGTCCCACGCCGCGTCCGGCCGCCTGAGTCACCGTCGTCGACGTCGAGACGCCACCTTCGAGAAGCAATTCGAGCAGATCGGCGTCGCTCGCGGCGGCGGCGCCACGGCCCGCAGCGCGGCGCACGGCGGCGAGATCGATGCCGCTGCCATCGTCACTGCAGGCGAATGCGATGCGAGGCCCTCTGCGTTCGACTCGGATCGCGACGCGCCCGCTCGCCGGCTTGCCCGCAGCCGTACGCTCGTCGGGTGACTCGATGCCATGCGATACGGCGTTGCGCAGCAACTGGATCAACGCACGTTGTACCAAGCCCAGCACCTGGGCATCGATCCGGATCGCGCCGCCCGACGATTCGAACTGCGCCTGCTTGCCCTGTAGCTGCGCCGCGTCGCGAACCGTGCGCGCGAGCGGTGCGAACACGGCACTGCATGGCAGCAGCTGTAGGCGTTCGGCCGAGGCGTGCGCGGACTGGAGCGCACGTTCGCTCTGATCGATCCCGCGCCGGAGCAGCTTCTCGATCGTCGCGACCGAATGGCGCAGCTCCTCCGCAAACTGGCCGGCCGCTACTGGAGCGGCGTCGCCGCGATCGGCAAGCACAGCGGCGAGCTGGCGTGCCTCGCCCGCAAGATCGGCGGCGCGAAGCAACCCGCGCAGCTGCACTCCTGCAGCTGCGATGCTCTGCGAGAGCGCCATGGTCTCGCCGCGATCCGCCTGCAGCGTGCCCACTCCCTCGTCGGCGATACTGTCGGCTCGCGCCGGCGCGGGTGGGTCCTGTGGCGGCGCGAGCGCCGCGACGTCCGCGGCGATCGCATCGACTTGGCCGAGGATCTCCGCGATCGTCTCTGCCGCCACTCCGCCACTCGTTTCGCGCAGCCGCGCCAGCATGTCTTCGAGCGCGTGCGTGCGATCGGCGATACCCTGCTGTTTGACCACGCCCGCGGCACCCTTGAGCGTATGGGCGAGCCGCATCATCCGTCGAACCAGTTCCGCGTCCGCGCCCGCCTCGAGTTCCAGCACACCGCGTTCGAGCGCTTCGGAGATTTCGCGCGCTTCGACTCGAAAATAGCGCAGGGGATCCTTCGCCGTCATTTCCGCGCCTCGGGGCGAATGATCCGCGCCAGCTCGCGCGACAGACTGGCGAGCTCGGATGATGTCTGGAGGATCTGGTTCGAACTGGCTTCGGTTTCCTGGCTTGCCTGCGAAACATTCGAGATCGCGATATTCACCTGCTCGACCGCGGTCGCCTGCTGCTTGGTCGAGAGCTCGATTTCCTTTGCTGCTTCGGTGGCGGTGGCGACCATCGACAGGATGCGGTTGAACGATGACGCGACGTCCCCGAATTGCCGCGTACCGGCGTCGACTGCCTTCGAGCCGCTCTCGGTTGCCATCACCGTCGTGTTCACCGCCGCCCGGACATCGTCGATCAGTGCACGGATTTCCTTGGTCGAGCCCGACACACGGTCGGAGAGCTTGCGGATTTCGTCGGCAACGACGCTGAAGCGATTGCCCGCATCGCCGGCGCCGGCGGCTTCGATCGACGCGTTGATCGCCAGGATGTTGGTCTGCTCGGCGAGCTCGGCGACGATGTCGAGCACCGCGCCGATCTGCTGCGATTTTCGGCCGAGATCGAGCATGTGATTCACGATCCTGTCGACCTGCAATCGGATGCTCTCGATCGATGCGGTCGCGTTGTCGACCGTCCCGCCGCCGTCGCGGGCATTGGCTTCGGTCTCTTCGGCGACATGCGCCACACGCTGCGCACTTTGTGCGATCTGGCGCGAGGTTGCGATCAGCTCCCGGATCGTCGTTGCGATCTCGTTCATCGCCCCGGCCTGTTCCTTGGCGCTCGCCGCCTGCTGGTTCGCAGCCGATTGGAGTTCGGCGGACGAACTCTGCACGCTGCCGACCGCGCCGCCGACGCGTCGCGTGAGCGCGCCGACCGTGTAAAAGCCGACGAGCGCCACGAGCACCACTCCGATGACTCCGCCCCACAGGATTGTTCGCTCGGTCCATGCCGAACTCTCCACCGCGGCGCTCGCGCGTTGCGCGAGCAAGTCGCTCTCCTTGCGGTCGGCTTCGGCAATGATCGCGCGAATGCGGTCCATCAGTTCCTTGCCATGGTTGGTCGAGACCGACGCGACCGCAGCGGGAATGCCCCCGGTGCGCCGCGCCTGGAGCGCGCGCTCGAATGCCTGGAGCCGGGCATCGATCAGCGGCGACAGGGATTCTACTCGGCGTTGCTGGTCCGGATCGTCGGCAACGAGCCGGGCGAGTGCTTGCTGGGTAGCGCGCAGCGCGTTGCGGCCCGCGGTGTACGGTTCGAGATAGGCGTCGTCGCCGGTGATGATGTATCCGCGCTCGCCTGTTTCGGCGTCGATCAATTCGGCCATCAGCGATGCGAGTTCCCGGCGTACCTGATGCGTGTGCGAGACCAGCGCGCTGTCTTCGATCAGGTTCGTCGTGTTCGAATAGCCGACGACCGCCACCACCAGCAGTACCGCGACCGCAAGCGAATAGCCGACGCCGAGCAGCCGACCGAAGGTCCAGTTTGCTGCCATGTCACTCCTCCCTGATGCCCGCCGCGAGTTGCGCGACCGCCGCATCCAGTCGGACGATCGAGCGCGTGATTCCGTTCAGCGCAATGCTTCCGCCGATCAGCGGATCGGCAGCTCCGGGCTGCAGCGCCGCGATCGCATTGCGTGGCACGCGCAGCTGACCGTCGAGCCGGTCGAACGCCAGCCCGAGCACGCTTCTCGCCACGCGCAGCATCCAGCGCGGCGGGGCGTCGCCTGTGCCATGGCCGAGCAGCGCGGCGAGGCCGTGTACCGGCACGGGTTCGCCGTCGAGCATCGCGACTCCGAGGAAAGTCGTCGCCGCGCTCGCCAGTTCGGCGATCGGCCGGTCGACGAAAAGTGCGGCGACTTCGGCCTGCGCGACCGCATAAGCGGTGCCGGCAATCGTGATCGCCAGGAAGCGTTCGGTGCCGCGCTCGATCGCCGGTGGCGGCTCGGCGAAGCTGCGATCGAATGCGACGCGCAATGTCGCCGCACGCTGGACGATTTCGGCGTCGTTCATGCCGTGCCACCACACGCCGCGAGTTCGGCGCGGCACAAGGTGCGCAGCGCGCCGCGGCTGAATCCGCCACCGAACAGCAGCAATCGTGCACTGTCCTCCTGCTCGATCAGCAACAGTGCCTGGCGGAGCTGGTGGCGCGCCTCATCGCGTTCCCCGGCACGCCGCGCGAGCAGCCCGAGGTGCAGTCGTGGCATCGCGAAACCCGGGTCGAGGTGCGCGGCGATACGATCCTGCGTCACTGCGCCCCGATGGTCGCCGGCGCTCTCGCGGCACAGCGCCATCAGATAATGCGCGCCCGCATTCGTCCGGTCGAGCGCCAGCAGCTCGGTACACGCGCGTTCGGCCGCGGCGAGGTCACCGCCATGGCTGTGGAGTACCGCATGAAGCAGCAGCACTTCGGGATCGCGCGCGCGCGCCTCGGGCAGTGCGCAAAGCAGCTCGCGTGCATCGTCGAAGCGTTCGCGTTCGATTAGCGCGACGACATCGCGCACGTCGCCGGAGGCTTCAAGCGCCAGCTTCGGACGTGCTGCCGCCAGCGCGTCGATGCGCCGTGCGGCATCGTGAATCGCGTCGATCCAATTCGAGCCGTGCGCCGCGGGCGCCGCAATCGCCTGGGATGGCGTCGGCTGGGCGTCCGTTGCGCGGGACGGGACAAAGCCGATCGGTCGTCGCGCCTCCATCGCGTCCTTGCGCTGATAGTAGAAGGCGCCGTGGGTATGGCGGAGGTAGAAGTCGGTCGTGAGGCCACGCAACGACTCGGCATGTCCGAGGAACAGAAATCCGCCGGGACTCAGGCTGAGCGTCAGCCGGGCGATCACAGCGCGCATCGTCCCGGGCGAGAAATACATGATGACGTTGCGACAGAAGATGACGTCGAAGCTGTCGGGTGCCCAGAATGCATCATCTTCGAGCGTCAGATTGCGTTCCTCGAAAGTGACCATTGCCCGGATCGCGCCGTCGAGCACGAAGCTGGCGCCATCTCTGTGGAACAGCCGTGCACGCTGTACCGTGTCGGTTTGCCGGAGCGACCAGTCGGAATAGCGTCCTTCACGGGCCTTGCGCAGGGCGGACGGATTCACGTCGATTCCGCCGATCGCAACCTTCCACCCGGCCAGCCCCGCGCAGCCGCGTACTCCCACGGCGAGCGAATAGGCCTCTTCGCCCGACGCGCACCCAGCCGACAGAATCCGCAGGCTGCGCGTCGCCGCGCGTGCCGCGATCCGGTCGGGGATGGCCACTGCGCTGAACGCATCGAACTGTTCGACGTTGCGGAAGAAGCTGGTCTCGGTGACGGTGAGTTCGGCGGCGAGCCGGCGCAGCTCCGGTTGGGGGGAAGCCGCGAGGGCGTCCAGATAGGCGGGCGCATCGAGACCCGTCGCCTGCGTCCGGCTGCGCAGCACGTCCGCGAGCAACGCATGCTTGCCTTCGTCCAGATCGAGTCCCAGCGTCGCGGCGACCAGCGCGCGTAGGCGGTCGATGTCGGCGGCGGGGAGTGTCGCGGTCATGCGCGGGCGTCGGCCGGCAATGTGCGCAGGATGCGTTCGGTAAGCGTGCGCGCGAGTTCGAGCACCAGCAGTAACTCCGCATCGAGCGCTGCCAGCGCAGCCAGGATCTCGCTACCGGCGCGCAGCAGCGGCGGAAGGCGCCGAAAGCTGTCCGACGCGAGCGGTTGCACGCCCAGGACGGTCTCGACGGCAAGCGCGACCGCGCCGTCGCTAGTTCGCAACGTCACGAACCGAGTAAAGGCCGGTGCGTCGGTAGCGCCGATTAACGCGCCAGTGTCGACGACGGGAACAGCCGCGCCCCGGACGCGTGCAATTCCGGCAACGAATGCTGGCGCGTCGAGCGCGGGCTGGAGTGGCAGCGGCCGCATCGTCTCGACCACCGCGCCGAGCGGAAGCGCGCATAGCTGCGACCGAGCCCGGAAGATCAACGCCGGATGCCGCGCACTCGTCGTCAAGCAATTCACTCCGTCTTGGTGACGCTTGCTTCTCAGGGATCGGCCGGGAAGGTGCGTCTCTTAGAATCGGGACAATCGATAGGCGATAGATGCTGTTCCTCTAGGTGCGCGCATTTACGCGCGCTAACGAGAACCGACGGGCTCGAACTTTCCGGATTCCACGGATATTTCAAGTGACGTGCACGGTGCAATCGAAAGTGATTGCCTTGTTCGAACAATCCGGATCCATGCCGCGGCATGCTGCTATCGCGCCAGGAGCTCGTGAAACGCCGCTGCGATCTGACCAGGCCTGAACGGCTTGCCGAGCACGATCGCGGGTGGACTGCACCGTTCGCAATCTTCCGGGGTCGCCGTGATGAAGATCACCGGGACCGGGCCGAGATCACGGAGAATTTGCGCCACGGCGGCTGGTCCGTTGCCCTTCGCCAGCTTCACGTCGGAAGTAATGAGGTTCGGTCTGCGGCTGTGTGCGAGCTGAATCGCCTGATCTTCGGTGGTGGCAATGTCGATCGAGTCAACACCTTCGTCTTCAAGCACCGCCTCGATTGATAGCGCAATCAGTGGTTCGTCCTCGATGATAAGCACATGGCACACGTCGCACGTCCTAACTTAGGGCTAGCTAACGCATGTTAAGTGCGATTGTTTCCGTAGGAGTTCAAAATTATCGGAACCTCGGTGAATTCTATGTATCGTTCGGCTTAACCTTGTGATCTCGGGTCGTTTTCCGGTTCCCAATGCTCGGTCGCCTCGTGCCCCGGGGCGGCGTTTCGCGCGCTTTTCGGCGAGCGCCGCAGCCTATGTCGCGGTCACGCCAAGGCTGAAAACCATGAGGTGATGCGGACCGCATTCCAGCGGAAATGCCTCGTGACTTGCATCCTTCGGCCAGCTCTCGCCAGCGAATGCACTCAGTGCATCAGTGCGTCGTTGATCGAGCAGGCCGCGGGGCCGAGGATGACGATGAACAGCACCGGCAGGATGAACAGGATCAGCGGAACCGTCATGATCGCCGGCAACCGTGCGGCCTTTTCCTCGGCGCGCATCATGCGCTCGTTGCGGAATTCCCCCGAAAGCACGCGCAGCGCAGATGCCAGCGGCGTGCCGTATTTCTCGGTTTGAATCATTGTCGTCACCACCCCGCGCACAGCTTCGAGTGCGACGCGCATCGCGAGGTTCTCGAATGCCTGGCGGCGCTCGGTAAGGAAGCCGAGCTCGATGCCGGTGAGCGAGAATTCCTCACCCAGCTCAGGATAGGCCCTGCCCAGTTCGCGCGCGACGCGGCCGAACGCGGCGTCGACGGTCAGGCCCGCCTCGGCACAGATCACCAGCAGGTCGAGCGCATCGGGCAGCCCCTTGCGGATCGCATCGCTGCGCTTCTTGATCGTGTTCTTGAGATAGATATCGGGTGCCTTGTAACCCAGGATCAGCGAGCCGGCGACGAGCCCATAGGCCTTGATCGGCGACCAGTTCGCGAACATCTCGGTTCCGTAGACGAGGAACCCCATTATTCCGCCGAGCAGGATCGGCAGCACCAGCCGGCCGAAGATCACGAGCGGCGCGAGTTCCTTCTTGCGGATACCGGCCTGCATCAGCTTGATCTGCGCGACCTTGATCTGGCTATCCTGCAAGACTTTCATCGAAGAGAGCAGCGCACGGATACGATCGGCGCCTACGTTCTTCTGCACCAGCTTGGCGCGGCGCTTCGATGTCGAGGCAGTAATGCCGGCCTTGAGCTGCTCGCGGCGCTCGTTGAGCGCCTTGACGCGCTTCGCCATCGGATCGCGCACGCTGGCCGCGGCATAGATCGCGACGATCACCGCGGCGGCCGCGACCGCGGCGAGCAACGTTGCGACCCACAGCACGTCGACGCCGAGGAGAGTTGGGGTGTGAGGGGGGATCTGCATGCCGCTAGATCTCGAAATTGATCATTTTGGCCATGATGAAGGCGCCGATGCTCATCCATACCAGCCCGCCGCCGCCGGCGACCATCAGCCGCTGATCGAGGAAGAACTTCATCATATAGTGGTTGTTGATGAACCAGATCAGCCCGAACACGATGAACGGCAACGCGCCGATGATGTAGGCCGACGCCTTCGATTCGGACGCCATCGCCTTGACCTTGAGCTTCATCTGCGAGCGTTTGCGCAGCACGTCGGCGAGGTTGGCGAGCGTCTCCGCGAGATTGCCGCCGGTTTCGCGCTGGATCGCGATGGTGATCACGAAGAACTGGAATTCAGGGGTGCCGAGCCGGTCGGCGGTTTCCTGCAGGCCCGCGTCGAGCGAGCGCCCGATCTTCATCTTGTCCGAGACCGAGCGGAACTCCTCGCCCACCGGCCCGGGGACCTCGGTCCCGACCACGCCCATCGTCTCGGTGATCGGCAGGCCCGAGCGCAATCCGCGCACGAGCAGCTCGATTGCGTCCGGGAACTTGGCGACGAACTTGCCGACGCGGCGCTTGATGAAATAGCCGACTACGAAATGCGGGATCGCGGCGCCCAGGAACAGCCCGACGAACAGCGCAAGCAGGATCGGCGCGCCCTCGAACCACAAGGCTACAGCGGGCAGCACGCAGAGCGCGCCCGAGACCATTACGTATTTGCCGACGGTCCAGTTCTTGCCCGTCATATTGAGCCGCTTCTGCATCTGCGCCGGATTGGGCAGCAGTTTCTGCAGCTGGAGATCGAGACCGCTCGTGCGGTTGGCCGAAATCCGGCGGATCTGTGCTTCCATCGTCGTCGACGAAGCGGCGCCCGAATGGCGAACGCGTAGCGACGACAGCCGGCGCGCGCTGACCCGCGCGGCCGACGGGCCCGAGAAGGCCAGGATCAGCAGCGCCAGCACCATGAAGATGCCGACAGCGAGGATGATCAATGGGAGCATCGTTCAGCCACTCGCCTCACTTGCCCATTCACTTATTCTTGCCAGGCAGTTTCAGCTTGGTCAGCTTGCCGAGCAGCGATCCGCCCTTGGCGGCCTCGTCCCCCGACTTGCCGGGTTTCGCGCCCTTGGCTGTCGCGGCGATGGGAGTCGCGCCGCCGTTGTCGGCTAGCACACAGAGCTGCTGCGCCAGTTCGGCGAGCGGAGCCAGCGCCTTGCTGCTCTTGCCGGTCTCCGCGAAGGTCTTGCCGAGCTTGGCCGCCTGCGACGCGACCTTTTGATCATAGGGCAGGACATAGTCGATGCGGCGCTCGATCGAGCCCTCGAAGTCCTTGCGGCTGATCTCGAGCATCGCCGCGGGATGCGTCTTGTTGGCAACCACGATCAGCCGGGTCTGCGGCGCGTTCGACTTGAACCACGACAGGATGCGGATCGCGTCGCGCGCCGCTGCCAGCGTCAATTCGGTGACGATGACGGCGATTTGGACGTCGGCGATCAGATGCGGGTGGTTGACCAGCATGTTGCGCGGCAAGTCGATCACCGTCGTCTCGAACGCGCCGCGGATCTCTTCCTGCAGCTGATAGAAGGCCGTGCCGTCGGTCATCATCGGCGAGTTGATCGGCGCTTCCGCGGACAGTACCGCGAGCCTTTCGGACGCGCGCACCATCGCGCGTTCGATGAACAGCCCATCGATACGGCTAGGATTCTCGATGGCGTCGGTCAGTCCGCGTCCCGGCTCGATGTCGAGCGCGAGCGCGCCGGTGCCGAAATGGACATCGAGATCGAGCAGCGCGGTAGTGCGGCTGTGCTTCTCGCTGATCATCCAGGCGAGAGACGTCGCAATCGTCGATGCGCCGCAGCCCCCGCGCGTGCCGATTACGGCAGTAGCGCAATGCGCGCGCTCGCTGCCCGGATCGACTGCCTTGGGGGCATTGAGTACTGCCTGGGCATGCGCGAAGCAGTCGCGCAGCATGTCGGCGCTGAGCGGTTTGAGCAGATAGTCGTGGATGCCCGACGCGAGCAGTTCGCGATAGAGCCGGACGTCGTTGACCTGGCCGGAGGCGAGCACCACCGTGCCCGGCTCGCATACTTCGGCAAGCGCGTTGATGTCGTTGAGCGGGTCGCCCGATTCGGAGAGATCGACGAACAGGATGTTCGGGCTCGCCGAAACCGACAGAGTCTGCACGGCATTGCGCAGTCCGCCGCGGTGTACCTTGTCGGGCGCCCAGCCCATTTCGGCGACGATCGGGCGAATGGCGTCCGCGGTCGATTCGTCGCAGACGAACGCGACGAACGGCTCGCGGTGCGACGAGCGCGCGGGATTGAAGGGCGCGTTCACTGGGTTCCTCCGCTTGTGCCGCCGCTCGAAGCGCCGCCGCCGGCTGCTCCGCCGCCGCCGCTACTGCTGCCGGTTCCGCCGGTGCCCCCGCCACTGCCGCCCCCGCCGCCCAGCGTCGAGCTGCGCAGTGCTTCGACTGCCTTGGCGGCCATTGCCGGGTCGCTCACGCCGCTGCCGGTGCGGCCGCGCACGAGATCTTCGGGATTGGCGACCATCGCCGCGATATTGGCATTCATGGCGCAGCCGTAGTTCGATGAGGTGCTCGCCGAATAATCGGGCTGGTACATGCGCGAATAGTCGGGGCAGTTGGGTACCGAAGCCGTAGTCCGCAACACTACGACACGTGCCGTGCCAGGGGTGACTGGGCCGCCCGTGACGGGCACGCTGTCGGTGAGCAGCAGACCGAACTTGGCGGCTTGCGCCGCAACCTGGTCGCGCACCGTGCCCGAAGCCGAAGGATCGTCGAGCGCGATGCGATCGCCATAGCCGACGCGCAGCGCACCCATCCAGCCGTTGAGTCGTGCCGCTTCACCGGGTGCTAGGCCGCCGGCTGCGGTGCCGAGATCGAGCGCATAATGCGCGCGCTCGACTACCGGCTGATGGACCGATTCAAGCCCGCCATTATAGGTGCCGCATCCGCTCAGCAGCGCGGCGGAGGCCAGGAGGATCAGGAAGGTACGCACTAGGGTCTCCTGCGGCGACTAGTTGAGGCTGAAGCCGGGGGCCGGGGCCCCCTTCTTCTTGGATTGCGCGATCGGCGCAGGGGGCTGCGGTGCCACTGCCTGCGGCTGTTGCGCGGGCGGCGCTGCCGGTGTTTCCGCTGGAGCGGTCACCCCCAGGGTCGGCGCAGCGCCGGCAGGCGTCACCATCGTCGGCTTGGGTCGTTCGCCACCCGCCTTGACGCCGTTCAGCTGGCCGAGCAGCACGCGTTCGAAGTCGTCGGGCGTCTTGTAGCCGTCGGTCGGCAGCTTGATGTCGCCGTCGTTTACCGGCTTCACGAGATAGGGCGTGATCACCACCACCAGCTCAGTTTCGTTGCGCTGGAACCCGTTCGAGCGGAACAGCGCGCCGATCACCGGCAGGTCGCCGGCACCGGGCGTCTTCTCGATCGTGTTGTTGTGGCTGTTCGTCATCAGCCCGGCGATCATGAAGCTCTGGCCCGAGCCGAGCTCGACAGTCGTCTCGGCACGCCGCGTGGTCAGGCCGGGGACCCGCGTGCCCCCGGTGATGATCGCGTTCGAATAGTCGAGCTGCGAGACCTCGGGCTTGACGTGCAGCGAGATGCGCCCGTCCGACAGCACGGTCGGAGTGTAGCTCAGGCTCACGCCATATTGCTTATACTCGATCGAGACCGTGCCGAGCCCGCCCGCGAGGGGAATCGGGATTTCACCGCCGGCGAGCATACTCCCGGTCTGGCCGGAGAGCGCGGTCACATTGGGATTGGTCAGCGTCGTCACTTGGCCGATACGCTCGCCGAGATCGAGCGCGCTCAGGACGTCGAGCCCGAGCAGATGGCCAGCAAGACCTAGGGTCGTATTCGCTGCACCCTTGGTAAAGCCGAATTCGGTCCCGGTGTTCGGATAGATGAACTTGCCGGTCGACGGATTGAACGGCAGCATGAGCGTCCCCGCCGGCAGGCCGAACTGCGACGAGGCGTCGAGCGACGGATAGCCGGCGGTGCTCGCGTAATCGATCGTGCCAGGAGTGCGCGTGCCGGATGAAAGCCCGAATTTGAATCCGTTGCTGGTGTCGCGCGTAATGTTGTTGACGCCGATTTCTTTCAGGAAGCTGCGGCTGACTTCGGCGAAGCGGACCTGCAAATTGACCTGCAGTGGCACCGCGGTCTTGAGCCGCGTCAGCACGCGCACGTCCTTGCCGACGAACGCCGTGACCAGCTGTTCGGCCTGGTTGACGTCGTCGGGGCTCGAGACCGTGCCGGTGAGCAGCACCACGCCGTTCATCGTCGTTGCGGTGATGTTCGCCTCGGGCATCGCGACCTTGAGCATCTGCCCGATCGAATCGAAATTGGTGCCGATGCGCACGATCGTCGAAAAGACGGTCCGGCCGTTCTTGGCCGTGGCGGAGATCGTCGTCTCGCCCGTCTTCTTGCCGAAGATATAGATCTGCGTGGGGGAGCGGACCTGGACGTCGGCGATGGTGTCGTCGGCGACGAACACGTCGGTCATCGGTGCGCTCAGCGTCACCAGCCGGCCACGTCCGGTGGCGACTTCCAGAATCGACGTCGGCGACGTCACGGTCGGCGCGGCGTCGGCAACGGCGGCCTGCGCACGCCCGGCCGGCAGGCGCGCGGCCCGGCGGGTCTGGGGCGCCGCCAGCAGCGGCGCGGGTAGCGCCGATCCGATCAGCGCGAGCGTCGCGAGCGGCGCTGCAAGGAATGGCCTCAACGCCATGTCAATTCTTCCCCAAAACCGGAACGATGGTGACGGCGGTGCCGCGCGCGATGCGGACGACCGGCGCATTAGGATCCGTGCCGGCGACGATAGCCGGTGCACCCGCAGGTTGCGGTCCCGCCGGCGGAGCGACTTGCTTGCCGGGGACAGTGGCGCGCCGGAAGCGCGAGACTTCGCCGCCGGTGGTGAAGGTGCTGGCGCCGTCGTCGGGGCGCGCCGCTACCGCGGCGAGCAATTTCTTGTCGGCCTTGGCGTCCGCGCCGTCGGGCACGCTGATGGCACCCGAGGCGATCGCTTCGTCAAGATCGTGCGGGTTGTCGGCGATCGAGCGCAGCGTCAGCGACAGCGTGCCCAACGTCTGCACCACTGCGATTTTCTCGGCGAGCTTCGGCGTCGCTTCGACCGTGACCATGCTCGGCGTCGACACGACGGTGTGACCCTTGTCGTCCATTTGCTTGTCGGTGAGATGGTCGGTCGCGAGCACGCGCAGATTGCGCAGTACCGTCTCCGAAACCTTGAGCGGCGGCCCCTCGCCGCCGCCGGCGACTTCCTGCGTGAGCACGAGGTCCACTCGGTCGCCCGGGAAGATGAAACCCGCCACTGAGGTCGTAGCCGAGACCGGAACGGTGACTGCGCGCATGCCCGGCCCGAGCGCCGCAGCCAGGAAGCCGCGATCGCCCGGCTGCACGACCGAGCCTTGGGTAATCGGCTGCCCCGCGGGAACCGCGAAGCGCACTACCGTGCCCTGCAGCGACTTCACGTCGCCGGACTTTTCGCCCCTGATGAAATATGCGTTCTGCACCAGCTCCTTAGGCCAGGGCTGATATTTGATCGATTCGGGATCGAGGATCGTCCCGACCGGCAGGGCGCGCGTTGCGACGAGCACTTCAGGGCCATCGGGCGCCGGTGCGACCGCATTGGCGATCTGCGCGCCGGCAGTGGGCGCGGAGGTGCCGACCACCAGACTGCGCGCCATGAACGCCGTGATGGCCGCGACGATCAGCGCGCCGACCAGGAGAATGAGCTTCCGTCCATCCATTACGCTACGCGCCTCTTTCGCAGATCGACCGGATTGATCTGGCGTTAATCAATCAACTTAAATGGTTAAATATTGGTTCGCCGAGGGTCAGTAAGGCTGCGAAGACGATCGCGACTCCGTAAGGAATCTCGAGCGGCCGAGTGGATCGCCGCACATGTTTTTCGATCACCATCGCCAGTGTCAGCGCCCCCCCGGCGACTGCCATCACCAGCAGCATCCAGACCAGCGGCTGCAACGGCAGCCACAGCGCGAGCGCGGCGATCAGCTTGACGTCGCCTCCGCCCATCTGTCGCAGCGCGAACGCCAGCGCGAACAGCGCGAGCACCGCCAGCGCAATTGCCAGTTGCACGCCCATGTCGCCCCAGCCCATGCCGGTGGCCCACCACCAAAGCGGTGCCATCAGCGCGATGGCGGCGTTCTTCCAGTTCGCGATCGTGCGCCCGCGCACGTCCTCGATCCCGGCCGAAACCAGGAGCAGCGCCAGCGCGGCGAGCAAAATCGAGAGAAACATCTCCCCCATCCCGGCAAACATGTAGACGACCCTGCTTTCCAAAACGTAACCAGCGCCATGACCAATGTCGTTTGCCAATGACGTTCGACCGCCGCGCGATCCCTAATGGAGCACAAGTGACACGCTGGCCCGCGCCCGACGGGTGGGAGCTGCGAACCTTGACTTGGCCGGCACCCGCCGATCGGTCGGCGCGCGGGTCGATCCTGTTCGAAGGCGGGCGTGGCGACATATTCGAGAAATATCTCGAGGCCTTCGCGCATTGGCACGCCCAGGGCTGGACGGTCACGTCGTTCGATTGGCGCGGGCAGGGCGGATCGGGGCGACTCACACCGCGCAAGCACTGCGGCCACATCGAGGACTTTGCTCAGTTCATCGACGATTTCGCGGCGTTCTTCGCCGAATGGCAGGCTGCCACGCCCGGGCCGCACGTCGTGATCGGCCATTCGATGGGGGGACATCTCGTGCTGCGCGCGCTGGTCGAAGGCCGCGCCGTGCCCGACGCATTGGTGCTGGTCGCACCGATGCTCGGGCTCCACAGTCCGCTCGGGCTCGGCGAGCATTTCGCGCGGTTTCTCGGCGGCATCGGCAATGCGGCACGGCCGGCGTGGAAGGGCAATGAGAAGCCCTACACCACTGAGACGCGCGAGAACCTCCTCACGCACGATCCCGATCGCTACCAGGACGAGCTATGGTGGCAGCAGCATGATCCGGATCTGCTCACCGGGCCGCCGAGCTGGCGCTGGGTGATCGAAGCTTTTCGCTCGACGCGCGAGCTCCGCCACGATCCGCGGCTCAAGACGGTGCGCGTGCCCGTGCTCGGGCTGCTCGCCGATCACGATGGGCTGGTCGACGGCAAGGCCGCGGGCAAGCTGCTGGTCGAGCTGCCCGACGTGCGCATCGCGCGCTTCGGCAGGGAATCGGCGCACGAGATCCTGCGCGAAGCCGATCCGGTGCGTAACCGCGCGCTCGACGAGATCGACTCGTTTCTCCAGGCGCGGGTGCAACCATGATAAGCCGTTATGACATCGCGATCGTCGGCGCCGGGATCGCCGGCGCGAGCCTCGCGGCCGAGCTCGCCGCGCACGCGTCCGTGCTGCTGCTCGAAGCCGAGGACCAGGCCGGCTATCATTCGACCGGTCGTTCGGCCGCCTTCTGGTCCGAAACCTATGGCGGTCCATTCATCCAGCCGCTGACCACGGCATCCGAGCCGGGCATCCGCGCGTTTCTCGAGCCGCTCGGATCGCTCCACATCGCGCGCAGCGACGAAGCCGCACTGGTCGATCGATTTCTCGCCGCGTTCGACGGCAGCGGGGTCGAGCTGCTGCCCGCCGATCCGCGCGATACCCTTCCGGGCCTCCGTCCCGAATGGACACTCGCCGCGTGGGAGCCGAGCTGTGCCTATATCGACGTTGCCGGGCTTCACGCGGACTGCCTCGCGCGCGCGCGTGGAGCCGGCGCCGAGCTGCGAA
>Ga0207675_100000012_pt1 | contig 140594 bp, 133 predicted proteins | sample KBSSwiS42_FD_184305 | JGI IMG/M metagenome (GOLD analysis project Ga0207675, IMG submission 184305) | Switchgrass rhizosphere microbial communities from Kellogg Biological Station, Michigan, USA - KBS Switchgrass S4-2 (SPAdes) (version 2) | ecosystem: Host-associated > Plants > Roots >...
CAGGGCGTGAAGATCAACGACAAGCACATCGAAGTGATCGTTCGCCAGATGCTGCAGAAGGTCGAGATCATCGAGAGCGGCGACACCACGCTGCTCGTCGGCGAGCAGCTCGACCGGTCGGAGATGGACGAGGTCAACGAAAAGCTCGAGCCGGGCATGCAGCCCGCACAGGGCAAGCCGATCCTGCTCGGCATCACCAAGGCGTCGCTGCAGACTCGCAGCTTCATCTCGGCGGCGTCGTTCCAGGAGACCACGCGCGTCCTCACCGAGGCGGCGGTCCAGGGCAAGCAGGACACGCTGATCGGCCTCAAGGAGAACGTCATCGTCGGCCGGCTGATCCCGGCGGGCACCGGCGCTGGCATGAACCGCCTGCGCGTCGCCGCCACGTCGCGCGATGCGGCGCTGCGCGTCGCGCATCGCCGGATGAGCGAAGCCTCGCTGAGCGCGCCCGAGACGGCGGCCGAAGAACATGCCGCCGAGCTTGCCCGCTCGACGCGCGACTCGGTCGGCACCGGCAGCGATCCGCTCGCGGCGGTCGTCCCGAGCGGCCATGGCACCGATGCCGACGCGGCGGATTATCTCGAAAGCTGATCCGCAGCTTCGGCCAAGCAAATCAGCCCGCCGGACCAGTTCCGGCGGGCTTTTTTGTCGCCTGCGCGACAGCCGACGCCGCTATGCCGATTGCGCCGGAGCGGCTATTTGGTCCGGACAACATCAGGAGAGGCCAAAATGCGCAGGACGATCTTCCCGGCAGCACTGTTCGCGAGCGTCGTGCTCGCCCTCCCCACGGTCGCCCAGACCCCCTCGCCGCAACTCGCCGCCGCCGTCGCCGATCCGTCGCGCCCCGCGGCCGACACTGCGCGCGACGCCAATCGCAAGCCGGCGCAAGTGATTGCGTTCGCCGGCGTCAAGCCCGGCGACAAGGTTGCCGACCTCATCCCGGCCAGCGGCTATTTCACGCGCATCTTCGCTAAGCTCGTCGGGCCGAGCGGCCATGTCTATGCCGCCACCCCCCAGGCGCTGGCCTCACGCCCGGGCGCGCTCGACGCGACCAATGCAATCGCGGCGGCCAACCCCAACGTCACCGCGGGGATCGTGGATTTCGCCAAGATGGACTTTCCGGAAAAGCTCGACGTCATCTGGACGTCGGAGAATTACCATGATTTCCACAACTTCCCGGGCGTCGACGTGGTCGCGCTCGATCGCGTGATGTTCAACGCGCTCAAGCCGGGCGGCGTGCTCTACGTCGAGGACCATCAGGCCGCGCCCGGCGCCGGCGCGAGCGTGACCAACACACTGCACCGGATCGAAGCGGATACGGTAATCAAGGAAGTCGAGGCCTCCGGCTTCAAGCTCGAAGCGCGATCGGACCTGCTCGCCAACCCCACCGATCCGCACGCTGCCGGCGTCTTCTCGCCAGAGATCCGCGGCAAGACCGACAAGTTCGTGCTGCGGTTCCGCAAGCCGAAGTAAGTCGATCGAACGAAGGCCCTGCCGAAGAGGGGCAGGGCCCCTGTCCTCGTCCGATGCCTATTTCGGAGCGTCTTTCGCACCGTCCTTGTCGTCACCGCCAGCCCACAGCTTGAGACCCTTGGCCTTCTTGGCGAACGTGTCGCGGTCCGATGGCGACAGATTGGCTCGGCCGGCGACGACGCCCATGCCGATATTGCACTTCACGAAATAGGTTTCGCCATCCTCCACTTCGAGGTTGAGCTTGTCCGTCGCTTCCCCCTTCGTGAAATAGACGTGCTTCCCCGGAGCCGCGGTGATTACATAATATTTGCCCGAGCCGAGCCGGGCCACCTCCTTTTCATCCTCGTGCACGGTGCATCCGAGCGCGGCACCCATGATCGACCCGGGCCGGAAGAACACCACCTGGCCCGTCCCTGCCTTGGCGTCACCGACGGCTCCCGACTTGGTCACCAGCGGCTCGGCGGCGAAGGCACTGCCCGCCGCCAATGCGGTCGCGCAGGCGGCGATTGACAATAGAATCTTCATTTACTCTCCCCCTTTATCTGAACCTCGCCACACGCTGTGGCGTCAGCTTCAGTCAACGTCGTGTCTGCATTGATGCGAGCTTGTGCAAGCGTGCCCGCGGGCACGCGATAGTCGCCACCAGTGACGAACATCAGCGGCACCGCCGCAATGGGCGAAACGGCTCCCACGACTGCGCTCGTAGTTATCGTGGTTTTCGAAGTGTCATTGCCGGAACCACCTAGGTGGAACCTCCCCAGCGGGACGCGCTCATCACCACATTGGAGGAATCGCGCGGCCAGAATCAATTCGCCGCCCTTTCCGCCAAATCCGGGTTTGGCGGCGTGGATCACCTCGCCTTCGCCAACGATACCGACGCGAAGTAATATCTTGCCAGACGCGTCCGTCACCGGGCTGGCCAAGCTAATGCGAAAGCGATCGCCGATCTTACTGGTCTTCGAGGCTAGAGAATCGGCAACGGCAAGGACGACCTCGGTGTTTTTCGGCAGCACCGGCTGCACTGGCCGCGTGTCCGCTGTCGGCATTGCCTCTACGTCAGTCGCCGCCGGCTTCGGTGCCTCTTGCGACTGGGCTGAATATGGGAAAATGGCAGCAAGCGCTGCACAGACCGCATAGGTTCCAATAGATTTTGGCAATTTCCCTTCCCCCGAACGCAGCATAATCAAACGCGACACATGGGCAAGCTGAGAATGGTCTTTGCCAAGCCAACGAAATGCAGCGACACGCAAGAAAGCCGCCGGCTCTCGCGCGGCGGCTTTCCCGTCTGTGGTGCTCCGAGGGGAAGCTGCGGAGCACTCCCGCAAATAAGCAGGTTACGGCATCAGCACGGTGTCGATCACATGGATCACGCCGTTCGACTGATTGACGTCCGAAATGGTGATCCTGGCCTTGTCGCCCTTGCCGTCGACCACCCACCAGCTGCCGTCGGGACCCTTGGTCACGGTGAGCATTTCGCCCTGGACGGTGGTCAGCATCGCCTTCCCGCCATGCGCCATCGCGTTCTTGGCAAGGTCGCCCGCGCTCATCCGGCCGGGCACGACATGATAGGTCAGCACGCCGGCGAGCTGCGTCTTGTTCTCGGGTTTGAGCAGCATGTCGACAGTGCCGTCGGGGAGCTTGGCGAACGCAGCATTGGTCGGCGCGAACACCGTGAACGGACCCTTGCCCATCAGCGTCTCGGCAAGCCCAGCGGCCTTCACCGCGGCGACCAGCGTCGTATGATCCTTCGAGTTCATGGCGTTCTGGACGATGTTCTTGGTCGGATACATCGCGGCGCCCCCGACCATCGGATTGTCGGCGCCGAGCGCGGCGCCGGCGATCAGCAGCGAGCCGAACGCGGCGAGCGAAAGCTTGAGATTGGTGCGCATTTCGAGATTCCTCCGTTTTGATTTCGACATCCCCGTTCTGCGGATGCGGCGGAGGTACGGAGGCGGATGCGCAGCGGATGCAGGGGCACATTAAATAATCGATATTTTTCCGGCGGCGATCGGCTTGCTGCTCGGCTTGATGTGTGGCGCGCCCGCCGCGGGCTCGAGTGTCACCGCAAGCGTCGAGCCGTCCTGAAGGTATGCGCGCTGCTGTGGCGCGACCGAAAGGTCGGTGACGCCGCGCGCGCCGACCAGACCGAGCGAGCGCGGAACGCCGTCGGCCGGGATTACCCATAGCTCGGGTGACAGGTTGCTCGCCGGCAGCGCAATCGCGCGGATGCGCAGCTGGCCCGTACTCGAATCATAGTTGGCGGCGAGCAATGTGCCCTTCGTGTCGCCGAGTTGCGCAACGACGGCCTGCGCCGGCGACAAGGTCATCGGCGGGGGCACGGGCCGGAGCACCAGCGCCGTCGCGAACGAGGCCGCGATCAGCCCGGCGCCGATCGCGCTCCAGCGCCAGCGGCGCAGCCGGGCTTCGAGCACCACCACCGACGGGCCCTCGACGCGCGCGGCGATCGCATCCCACATGTCGCGCGGCGGCGCCTCTTCGAACCCGAGATGCAGGTCGCCGAGCCGCTTCGCCCAGACCTCGACTTCGAGCGCGAAGCTCGGGTCGGTGAGCTGCAGCCGCAGCGCGCGGGCGCGGTCGGGCCCGTCGAGCACGCCAAGCGCCAGCTCGGCCGCGAGCGCCTCGCGCTCCTCCGGGGTGAGCGGCTCATCCATCGCCGATACACGCCTTGAGCTGGAGAAGCCCGCGCCGCACCCAGCTCTTCATCGTGCCGAGCGGCACTGCCATCTGTGCGGCGAGCTGGGGATAGCTGAGCCCGTCGAAAAAGGCAGCGCGAATTGCCGCCCGCGGACGATCTTCGAGCGTTTCGAGACAGATAAAGATCCGCGCCTGCGACTGCTCGGCGGCGAGTATGTCCGATGCAATGGGCCGCGCGTCGGGCACTTCGGCAGCGGCGGATTCGTCGGCCATCACTGGCCCCTTGGCCGCGCGGCGCCAATCGATCGCGGCGTTGCGCGCGATCGTGCACAGCCAGGTGATCGGGCTCGCACGGCTCGCGTCGAACCGCCCTGCCCGCGCCCAGATCTTGATATAGACGTCCTGCAACACATCCTCGGCGGCTTCGCGTTCCTGGCATATACGCAGACAGACGCCGAACAGCTTCGCCGAAGTGAGATCATAAATTTCGCGGAGTGCGGCACGGTCGCCACGCCCCGCACGGCCGAGCGCATCGGTGAGTTGCGCCCGGCGCGCGTCGTGAGCGTCCCCTACCGCCACGCTTCCGCAATACGCGAACCGGCGGCGCTTGTCAGCCGCCGAGCGGGCGGGCGCGACCACCGTCGCGATGGGGAAAAAGGAAGCCGCCGTCCCTCCGGGAGGCGGGACGGCGACTTCGCTCCAAGCGGCGGCTGGGTGGGGGTTTTCCGCCGCAACGAGCAACACGACCAGGGCAAAGTGCGTGCGCCCGAAACGTGTTCGATGGCCGGGAACTAAGCATCGGCGGAGGTGCAATCACGCAGCCTGCGACGCGGGCGACGGGGATGCGACGAACCCGTCGCGCCGGACGAAGGTTTGATACGCGTCAAAGCCGATCGGCTCGGCGCCGCTAGCCTGTCCGTCACGCCGCATCCGGCGTGGGAGACTCTTCATGGCTACGGCGCACCAGCCCGACTTGCGTGCAAGCCACCGCAGCATCCCCGGCACGCCGGTGTTCACCGGTGCCGCCGCGCAGCGCGGGTATCAGCTCAACGCGATGTGCTATTCGTTCAACACGGCCGAAAACCGTGCCGCCTTCCTCGCCGACGAGGAAGGCTATTGCCGAAAGTTCGCGCTGACGCCCGAACAACGCGATGCCGTCGCGCGGCGCGATGTGCTCGCGATGATCCGCACCGGCGGCAACATCTATTATCTCGCCAAGCTCGCCGGGATCTTCGGACTCAATGTCCAGGACGTAGGCGCGCAGCAGACCGGGCTGCCGCTCGAAGCCTTCAAGCAGCGACTGCTCGACAGCGCGGGCGAGGGCTGAGATGGCGCAGCTGCTCGGCGGCCTGTTCACCAGCCACGTTCCCGCGATCGGCGCCGCGATCGCCAAGGGGCTGCAGCAGGATCCCTATTGGCGCCCGTTCTTCGACGGCTTCGCGCCGGTCCATCGCTGGCTTGCGGCCGTGCGCCCCGACACGGTGGTGATGTTCTACAACGACCATGGGCTCAACTTCTTCCTCGACAAGATGCCGACCTTCGCGGTCGGCGCCGCCGCCGCGTATCGCAATGCCGACGAAGGCTGGGGTCTGCCGGTCCAGGGCAATGTCGACGGCGATCCCGCGCTCAGCTGGCATGTGATCGAGACGTTGGTCGACCACGAGTTCGACGTCACGACTTGCCAGGAAATGCTTATCGACCATGCCGTTGTCGTGCCGCTTCAGCTCGCCTGGCCGGGCGGCGGCAAGCCGCCGGTCAAATTGGTGCCGATCGCAGTCAACACGGTGCAACATCCGCTGCCCTCGCCGAAGCGCTGTCTCGCGCTCGGCCGCGCGGTCGGTGATGCGATCCGCAGCTGGTCGGGCAATTCGCGCGTCGTGGTGTTCGGCACCGGCGGCCTCAGCCATCAGCTCGAAGGCGAACGCGCCGGCTTCATCAACAAGGCCTATGACCTCGAATGCCTCGACGCGCTCGGCCCCGACCCCGATGCGCTGGCGCGCCAGAGCGCACTCGACATCGTCGAGCAGGCCGGCAGCCAGGGCGTCGAGCTGCTCAACTGGATCGCCGCGCGCGGCGCGCTCGGCGACGACCTCCGCGAAGTCACGCGCAACTATCATATTCCGATCTCGAACACGGCAGCGGCGACCATGCTGTTCGAGACGCGCGCGCTCGCGCTGGCTTGAGCTGCGGCGGGCCGGCCTCTAAGAGGCGCGCCATGGCCACCGAACTCTATGATCTCACTGTCCCGGCGTTCACGCGAGGACTGACTGCAATGGGCGCTTTCCTTGAAAAGGGCCGCGCCTGGGCCGAGGAAAAGGGACTGGCCGAGAGCGCGCTGACCGAGGCGCGGCTCTATGAGGACATGCATCCGCTGACCTATCAGGTGCAGCGCGTGAGCGACTCGGCCAAGTTCACCGTCCAGCGGCTCGGCGAGCTCGAGCCGGTGCCGATGGAAGACAATGAGAAGAGCTTCGCCGATCTCCAGGACCGCATCGCGCGCACGCTCGCCGTGCTCGCCGCGGTCAAGCCCGAGCAAGTCAACGGTCGCGAATCTGCCGAGGTCGTGCTCAAGACGCCGCGCGGCGACATTCCGTTCACGGGTCTCGACTATGTGCGCGGCTTCGCGCTGCCGAACTTCTATTTCCACATGACCGCGGCCTATGCGATCCTGCGCAATCAGGGTGTGCCGGTCGGAAAGATGGATTTCATCGGGGCCCCTCGCTGACCGGCTCCTGCTCGATCTCGACGATCCGGCTGCCAAGCCGCTCGGCTTCGCCGCGATCGTGCGTGACCAGCAGGATCGGCAGCCGGATCGCGTCGCGCAGGCGTTCGATCAGAAGCATGATTTCCTCGCGCCGGGCGCTGTCGAGCGAGGACAGGGGTTCGTCGAGCAACAGGAACGCCGGGTCCGACAGCAAGGCGCGGCCGATCGCGACGCGCCGCGCCTCGCCCCCTGACAGCGAGCGCGGCCAGCGGTCGAGCAAGTCGCCGATCCCCAGCAGGGCGAGCACTTCCGCTTCACCCAGCCCTAGGCTCTTCTCGGAAAAGCCGACCTGGCGCGCGGTCGCGACGATGCGCCGGCCATAGCGCAGGTTCGCCGCGACCCGCAGATGCGGAAACAGCCGCGCATCCTGGAACACATAGCCGACGCAGCGCAATTCGGTCGGGACGTCGATCTGGCGTTCGCTGTCGAACAAGGTCATATCGCGGACGCGGACATGCCCGCGGTCGGGCGTCACCAGCCCTGCGACCATGTTGAGCACCGTGGTCTTGCCCGCGCCCGACGGCCCGAACAGCACGGTCAGCCCGCTGCCCGTGGCAAAGCGGCACGCAATCTCCGCCTCGCCCCGACGCACGGCGACGTCGACGTCAAAGGACATGGAGCCCCCTGCCCGCGCGCCGTGCGAGCAGCTCGGACGCGACCAGCGCTACGAACGACAGCGCGACCGAGATCAGCGACAATCCGAGCACGCGGGCGTCGCCGCCCGGCAGCTGGAGCGCGGCATAGATCGCGAGCGGCAGCGTCTCGGTCTCGCCCGGCACGTTCGAGACGAAAGTGATCGTCGCGCCGAACTCGCCGAGGGCGCGCGCGAAGCCGAGTACTGCGGCAGCAAGCACGCCCGGCAGCGACAGGGGCAAGGTGATCGTCGCGAACACGCGCCATCGGCGGGCCCCGAGCGTCCGCGCCGCCTGCTCTAGCCGGCGGTCGACTGCTTCGATCGACAGCCGGATCGCACGCACCATCAGCGGCAAGGCCATTACGCCCGCCGCGATCGCCGCGCCGGTCCAGCGAAACAGCACCCACTGACTGAAAAGGCCAAACGGCCCGTGCGGCGCGAAGGCGAGCAGCAATACCCAACCGGTCACCACCGGCGGCACGACCAGCGGCAGATGCACCAGCGCGTCGACCAGCAGCCGGCCCGGAAAACGCGCCCGCGCGAGCAGATAGGCTAGCGCGAAGGCTAGCGGCAGCGTCGCCGCCATCGCTGCCGCGCCGACTTTGAGCGACAACAGCACGACGCCCCAGGTTTCGGGACCCCAGGTGTCGGCGTTCAAGGCGCTGAGAACCCGAAGCGCGCGAAGAGCGCGCGGCCCGCGCGCGACAGCAGGAAGCGGCGGAAACCCTCGGCATCCGCACTCGCCGACGCCTTGAGCCGCGCGAGCGGATAGCGAATCGGCGGATGGCTGTCGGCTGGGAACACCGCGACCACCCGCACCTTGTCCGATGCTTTCGCATCGGTCGCATAGATCACTCCGAGCCGCGCCGCGCCGCGTTCGACCAGCGCGAGCGCGGCACGGACATTCTCGGCGCGCACGACCTTGGCCTGCACAGACTCCCAAGCGCGCAGATGGTCGAGCGCTGCCTTGCCGTAGCGCCCGGCGGGAACGCTCGCCGGATCGGCCATCGCCAAGCGGTCGCTGCCGAGCACGGCGTCGAGCCGCAGGTCGCGGCGGAGCGTGATCTTCACACCGTCATCGGCGCGCGCGACCAGCACCAGCCGATTGCCGACGAAATCGGCGCGCGTGCCCGGCGCGAGCAGCCCGCGCATCGCGAGATCGTCCATCCACTCTTCGTCGGCGGAGACGAACAGATCGGCAGGAGCGCCCGAAACGACTTGCCGCGCGAGCGCCGACGATGCCGCGAACGACACCACCGGCCGCGGATGGCCGCGTGCCGCCCAGGCGTCGGCGGCCGCCGTCATCGATTCCTGCAGGCTCGCCGCGGCGAGCACCAACGGCGGCCGCGGTTGCGCGACCGCGGCATGCGGGAGGAGCACCGCGAGCAGTGCGGCAAACCCAATCAGCAGCGCGCGCATCATACCCCTCACTGGTTTGGGTGCACGACGCGTGCGGGCGGCACCGCGTCGGCGGCATTCGGCAGGTTGGGACCCGCGCGCAATTCGTCGAACTGCCGGCGGTCGACGTCCTGCACGCATTGCGCGGAAAACTCGTGCAGTGTGCAATCCGCGCGCTGCTCGAGCCACGACTGGTGCTGCTCGAGCAGGAAGACGCGATCATAGCCGAGCGCGCGCGCGAGTACCGCGCGGTAGCGCCGTGTGAGCGCGGGCGGCGTATCGGGCGGGTCGCCGCACCCCTCATCCAGCGCGGCAATATCGCTGCTGCAGTTCCGCGCGGCCGGCTCGATGTGCGCGGCAGGGCCTGCCGGCTTGAGCATCGACGCCGGAACATAGCCCGCCATGCCGTCGTCGCTGCGCACCACCCAGATCCAATCGGCGCCGTCGGCGCCGCGCGTCTCGCCGCGGCCGATCACCGGCATCCGCAGTGAGAGCTGGTCGAGCACGGCGTAATTCTCGCCCGGCCCCCGGCGCAGGTCGACGGTCAGCGCGTCCCCCAACGGGCGGATCAGATAGTCGCGCGGCTCGGCGAACGCGCTGACCATCGGTTGCGCCGGCATGGTCATCACGGTCATCAGGCCGGCGGCGCGCAGCCCCGCATCGGCGACCGGCGAGATGCGCCGCCACAGCTCGTCCGACGTCAGCGCGAGCAGCGCGAACAGCAGCAGCAGCGGCCAGCCGTGCCACCATTGGAACGCCGGCTTCGGCAGCGTGAGCCGCCGCCGCGGCCGGAATCGGCCCATCGCAATTCCGCCGCCGCGCATTCCGAGCGGCGGGATGCGCGGAGGCGCCACCGATGCGACCGGGCGACGCACCGCCGGCCGAACGCGCGAGCGCGCTGGCGGCTGGCGCGCGGCCGCCTCGACGCGCGCATCATGACCGCAAAAGCCGCAGCCCGCGCCGAAATGCGCATGCTCGTGCGGCTTGGCGGCGCAGGGCGTGAGGCTGTCGACCAGCGAGTCGAGATGGTCGCGCCATTCGGCCGCGTGCGGCCGCGCCCCGCCCGGCACGAACGCGCGGTCGAACAGGCTGCGCGTCGTGCGCTTGAACATGCGGTGCACGCTCGCAGTGCTCGGACCGATCTCGGCATGCGGCTCGAGCCCATAGGGATAGAGCCCGCTCTGGATGCGCGCCTGCAGGTCGGTGGCCTGCGTGCCGCCGCGCTTGGGGCTGCCCGCGAACGGATGGACGCCATTGTCGAGCAGCTGGAAAATGATCACAGCAAGCGCGAACAGATCCTGCTCGACGCCGAGCTCCGCCGGCTTCTTCTGCCAGCTCTCGGGCGCGATATATTCGTCGCTGACCTGCTCGGCGGCCGCGCGGCGATCGGCGCCGGCGATGCTGAAGCCGTCGGTGTCGACCACGGCCATCCAGCTCACAGAGGGATAGAAGCGCAGGTTCGCCGGCTTCATGTCGATCATGTGATGGCCGGCGCGGTGGAGTTCCGCGAACACCGCCGCGAGGTTGCGCGCGACGAGCACGCGATAGCCATAATAATCGCTGATCTTCTCGGCGCGGCGGCTGTTCTTCTGGAGCAAATTCACCAAGCTGGTCGAATGCGCGAAATCGATCTCGGGCATGATGAAGCCGATGAACTTGCCGGCCCGATCGTAGAGCTTGGCCTCGGGCCAGGCGATCTGCGGATAGCTCTTGTTGCCGTGCGCGAGCGCGGGGAGCTCGGGCGGCTTCGCGAGCATCAGCTCGATCTTGGCCTCGTGTTTCCGGCACTCGGCTTCGCTGTGGTAGATCTTGGCGGCAAAGCCCTGCATGTCGGGCAGCGCAAAGACCTTGCCGGCCGCGCCTTCGCCGAGCTGGCGGCCCAGCATCAGCCCGACCGACTTGGCTTCGCGTCCGAGGAACACCGGGCTCATCGCGCCGCCGCCTGCGCCCAGACGAGAGTCTTGTCGTCGTCGGTGCGCGCGCGCACTGCCTGGCTGTCGAGCGTCGCGCTCAGCGCCTGCTCGCCTTCCTCGCGGCTTGATTGGGCGAGGAACCGGCCGATCGGTTCGAAGAATGGCAAGAATGGGCGTGGTTCAGCGCCGCGCTGCAGCGCGAGATCGGTGACGCCGTCGCTCATCACGAAGATCGTGTCATATTCCGGCCCGATCAGCGCGAAACGCAGATGCCGGTGCCAGTCCGATTGCGTGAAGAAATAAGTGGTGTCGGCATATTCGCCGTTGCGCGGCGGCGAAAGCAGCCAGCGGTCGCCGGCGAGCGCGAGCGCCGCGCCGTCGCCGATATGGAAGAACAGCCCGCCCTTGCCGGGCACCATCACGGCACCGACCAACGTCGCGTGGAACGCGGCGATCGACGTGCCATAGTCGCGCGCGCGCTCACTCGCGCGCTTGCGCGCCTGGGCGACGGCGTCGCGAACCGTCCGGCACGCCGCCGCGACCGTCGCTCGCGTGACCGCTCCGCCACCCTGGAGCAGCAGGAACCAGTCGAGCCGGTCGACGATCGCTTCGCACAGCAGCGCGGCGCCCTCGCCGCCATGCGCTGCCGAACCCGCACCGTCCGACACGACGGCGATCAGCGCGCCGGCGGGAGTGACATGGACGCGGTGGCGATCCTGGCAGGATTCGCCGCTCGCCGCGTGCCGCGGCCCGACGACCGAAGTTCCCGCGACGCGCCAGGCCGCGCGCATCAGCTGCGGCCGGGAACCACTGCCCAGTCGGTCGGCGCCGCCATCTGGATGCTGTCCGATGGCGCCGACTGCGAGCCCGCGCGGGCGCTGCGGCTGAGCCAGAGGAAGAACTCGCGAAACGCCAGCCCCTTGAGCGCGAGCGGCTGGCGCGGGCTGAACCGCGCGAGCTTGGCGAGATTGGCGTCGCCCACTCCGACGCAGAACACCGAAACCCGCCCCTTCTCCTCGGCCTGGCGGCATTCGTCGGCGGCCGCCTCCCAATCGGGATCGGTCGGCTCGCCGTCGGTCAGCACGAACAGCCAGGGCCGATTATAGGGAATGCCATGGTCGCGGTAGCGCGCCTTTTCGCCTTCGATCTCGTCGAGCGCGCGGCGCACGCCGGCGCCGAGCGGCGTGGTGCCATTGGCTTCGATCTCGGGCGCTTCGAATTCGATCGCATCGGTCCAGTCCGTGACCACTTCGACATCCTGCGGCGCGCCGATCCGCAGCACCAGGATGCGCACGCGCTGGCGCGCGACGTCGTCGGCCTTGAGATCGGCCTCGAGCAGCTTGAGGCCATCGTTCAACGCGCCGATCGCATTGTCCTTGGCCATCGACGTCGAGCCGTCGAGCACGACCACACAGGGCAGCCGCTGGCTGCTGTTCTCGGCAAGCGCCACGTCCGGGATCAGATTCATGCGTGCCCTTTGGACGGAATCATGGAATCGCCAAGGCTATGAAGCAGATGCCGGGCCCGGGCAAGGCGGCGCGGTGATGCGGGTGGGACGCGGGACGCGGATCCCGTCGCACGGGCAAGCGGGCCGTTGCCACGTGGTGGCAGTGATAAGCAGCTATCCGCGATGACAACCGGCAAGTCACGGGCATGGGAAATACTGCTATCCTTCAGGTTAGCGGTAGACTAACTAGGTCGGAGAGGCGGAGGATGAGTCCTTCGGTGTCCGGCCCAGGCCGGACGATGCCTTGGCCTGTCGGCACGACAATTGGCAGCGATGCACCCCAACTGGCGCGCGACCCGACACGATCCTCGGGCGAGGGACCGGCCATGTCAGACTATGCCTCGGAATTCTCGATCCGCCGGTTGTGGATTATCTTCGGCGTGACCATGGCGGTGATGTTCGGCGCCCTGCTCTATTTCGGCGCCCAGATTTACCACACCAAGCCCCCGATGCCGGGCGCGGTGCGAACGGTCTCCGGCCAGCTTCTCTATACCGGTGCGGAAATCCGCGACGGCCAGGCGGTCTGGCAATCCACCGGTGGGATGCAGCAGGGCTCGATCTGGGGCCACGGCGGCTATGTCGCGCCCGACTGGAGCGCGGACTGGCTGCACCGCGAGGCAGTCGCACTGCGCGACCATCTTGCGAACAACGGCTTCGACGCGCTCGCCCTACCCGATCAGGCGCGGATCGCTGCCATCCTCAAGCGCGAAATGCGCACCAACACCTATGATCCGCGAACGTCGCTCCTTACCGTCAGCGACCAGCGGGGCGGCGCCATCGCAGCTACCGCCGCGCATTTCGAGAGCCTTTTCGCCAATCGCACGCCCGCCGACCAGCATATGCGCGAGCTCTATGCGATGCCGCAGAACGCGGTTCTGACCGCGCGCGAAGCACATTTACTGACCGCGTTCTTCTTCTGGACGTCCTGGGCCACCGCCGCCGAACGGCCGGGAGACACCATCAGCTATACCAGCAACTGGCCGCACGAACCCTTGGTAGGCAACGAACCGACGGGATCGATCTTCCTGTGGACGTTCATTTCGATTTTCGTGCTGCTCGCTGCCACCGGCGGGCTGGTCTGGTATTATGCGCGCGAGTTCGACGTGTGGCGGCGCGATATCGAACCGGTCGAAGGCTATGCGACGACCGACCTGTTCGGGAGCGTGACGATCACGCCGTCGATGCGCGCGACCGCAAAATACTTCTTCGTAGTCACCGCAATGATCCTGGCCCAGGTGCTGCTGGGTATCGTCACTGCCCATTATGCGGTCGAGGGCCAGGGCCTTTACGGCCTGCCGATGGCCGAATATTTTCCCTATGCGGTCACCCGCACCTGGCACACCCAGCTCGCAGTGCTGTGGATCGCCACTGCATGGCTGGCGACCGGCCTGTATGTCGCGCCGCTGATCGGCGGCCGCGAACCGAAATTCCAGCGCTTCGGCGTGAACTTCCTGTTCGTCAGCCTGCTCGTGATCGTCGTCGGATCCTTTGCGGGCGAATGGCTCGCAATCAACCGCCACATCGCGGGCGGTACGCTCAATTTCTGGTTCGGCCACCAGGGCTATGAATATCTCGACCTGGGGCGCTTCTGGCAATTCTACCTGTTCATCGGCCTGTTGCTATGGACCGGCCTGGTGCTGCGCGGAGTCTGGCCCGCACTGCGGGAGAAAGGCGGCCGTTCGCTGGTCTTCCTGGTCGCGATCGCCGCAGTCTCGATCGGGCTCTTGTTCGGAACCGGGCTGTTCTATGGCGAGCATGCCCATATCTCCGTCATGGAATATTGGCGCTGGTGGGTCGTCCATCTGTGGGTCGAAGGGATATTCGAGGTCTTCGCGACTGCCATCGTCTCCGCCTTGTTCGTGAAGATGGGGCTGGTGCGAATGTCGGTCGCGGCGACATCGGTGATGCTGGCGACGATCATCTTCCTCGGCGGAGGCGTTCTCGGCACTTTCCACCACCTCTATTTCAGCGGCACGCCGACCGCGGTGATCGCATTGGGCTCGGTATTCTCCGCGCTCGAGGTGGTACCGCTGATGGTTGTCGGGTTCGAAGCCTATAACCGAGTCAAGTTCGAGCACCGGCACGACTGGCAGGAGGCCTATCGCTGGCCGTTCGCCTTCTTCTCGAGCGTGCTGGTGTGGAATCTGGTCGGCGCCGGACTGTTCGGCTTCTTCATCAATCCGCCGCTCGCGCTCTATTATATGCAAGGGCTCAATACGACGGCGACGCACGCCCATGCCGCCTTGTTCGGGGTCTACGGCATGCTCGGCATCGGGCTGACTCTGTTCTGCATGCGCGGCCTCTCCGACCCTGCGCGCTGGAGCAAACCGCTGCTCCGGACGTCCTTCTGGTGCCTCAATATCGGGCTGGCGATGATGGTGTTCCTGTCGCTTTTTCCGCAGGGGCTGATCCAGGCCTATGAAAGCTTCACCCATGACTATGCCTATGCCCGCAGCGCCGAAGTGATCCATAGCCCGGCGATGCAGGCGCTGGTGTGGCTGCGGGTGCCGGGCGACCTGGTCTTCACCGTCGGCGTGGTCGCGTTTGCGATCGTCATGATGCGCGCGCTGTTCGGGCGCGACAGGCGAGAAGGTGTCGCCGGCATCCCGGCGCTGGAAGCGGACCCCCTGCCTGCGTAATCGTCCGCCTCGGAGTAGCGCGGCGTGACGACGCGCGCAGAGCGGATGCTCGCGCTTCGGCGCGCGAGAATTGCAGCGTCGCCGACTTTCTTCCGCGGCGGGTTCCGCCCGTTCTTTTTCCTGGGACCTGCCTGGGCAGTCATTGCGCTGTCCTTGTGGCTGATGGCTTCGAACGGCGAGCTGACGCTTCCTTCGGCATTCGAACCGCTGATCTGGCATCGGCATGAAATGTTGTTCGGCTTCGTCGGTGCCGTCATTGCCGGCTTTCTCTTGACCGCGATTCCGAATTGGACCGCCCGCCTGCCGATCGCCGGTTGGCCCCTCGCTGGGCTGGTCGGCCTGTGGGCAGCGGGGCGGCTCGCGGTGCTTTTCTCGGCTTCGACCGGTTGGGCGCCCGCAGCGCTTCTCGACGCGGGCTTCTTCGTCGTGCTCGCCGGGGTCGCCGCGCGCGAGGTGCTGGCTTCGAAGAACCGGAATTTGCCGATCGTGGGCATCGTCCTGCTGCTGGGAGTGGCAAACGCAGCCGATCATCTGGCTGCGGCCGGACTCTGGCACGACTCCGACATCGGCATGCGCGGGGCGATCGCGCTGATCGTGATGATGATCTCGCTGGTTGGCGGCCGGATCGTTCCTTCGTTCACGCGCAACTGGATGACCAGACAGGGCCTGGCGCGGGGACTGCCAGTGCAGTCGACGCACTTCGATGGGGCAGTGCTCGCGGCGAGCGCGGCGGCGCTGCTTGCCTGGACCGCCGCGCCGGACTGGGCGCCGTCCGGCTGGCTGCTGGCCGCCGCCGGGTGCGCGCAAGGACTGAGATTGTCGCGCTGGGGCGGCATCAGGACTGTGCGAGATCCGATCGTGCTCATTCTTCATGTCGGATATTTCTGGGTACCTGCCGGGCTGCTCCTGTTCGGCGCCAGCATATTGGGAACATCGGTCCCCCGCTCGGCAGCGATTCACGCGCTGACTGCCGGTGCGATGTCGACGATGATTCTCGCGGTGATGACCAGGGCGACGCTGGGCCACACCGGCCGCGATGTCGTGGCAAATTCGATGACCACCCTTCTCTACTGTCTGGTGACTTTCGGCGCTGCGCTCCGCGTGGTGGTGGCGCTAGGATGGTTCGACTATTCGATCGGCCTGGACGTGGCCGGCGTCGTCTGGGCGGGCGCCTTTGCCGTGTTTCTCATCGCCTTCGGTCCGATGCTGTTCAGGCCGCGGCTGGTCGGGGGATAGCCCAGCCGCCGGCCGAGTGACGGATTTTGATTTAAGCTCGTGCGGACAGCGTTCCGGCGCCGATCACGGCGCCGCAGCCAGTCCCCGAGCAAGAATTAGCTGACGGCCGATCGAAGCGACGCCACGTCCCTCCGTGGGGAGGTGCCGAACATTCGAGAATATTCGCGGCTGAACTGGGAAGGGCTTTCATAGCCCACACGAAAGGCGGCCATTTCGACCTTGTCTTCGCCAGAGGCCAGCAAGCGGCGCGCCTCGAACAGGCGCAGCTGTTTTTGGTACTGCACCGGCGTCATCGCCGTCAGCGCCTTGAACTGCCGATGGAAAGCCGACGGACTGAGCTGTGCGATCCTTGCCAGTTCCTCGACCCGAATCTGCTCGTTGAAGCGGTCGCGTAGCGCATGAATCGCGCCGACGAGGCGGCGCGTGCGATCGCTGGCCAAGGCCATCTTCACGACCTGGGCGCCGTGGGGTCCTGTGATCAACCAATAGCAAATCTCGCGCATCAATGCCGGATAGAGCAGGGGAATCGCCTGAGGCGTGTCCAGCAGCCGGACTGCACGGGCGGCGCAATCGGCAAGCGGCCCTGCGAAATCGCTGACGAAGACGCCATGCTGCACGTTCTCCAGGGCGACCGGAAGCTCGTCCAGGCCTTCCATGACTTCGCGCATCGCGCCCAGGTCCAACTCGATGACCAACCCGAGATAAGGCTGGTCAGGACTTGCTTGCGTCACTTGGCCAACCGCCGGCATCTCGACGCCGACCACCATCGCCTGGCCCGCCCCATACTCATACCGTCGCTCACCGAATGCCGTCCATTTCGCACCCTGAACCGTGATGCAAAGCGCCGGCTTTATGATCATGTGAGACAGCGGCTTGGGCCGGTCGGAACGCAGGATGGCGAGCCCGTCTATCGCGGTCCAGAACGGACTCTCACCGGGCTGCTGCTCGGTAAAGCGCAGCACGGTTCGCAGCAAATCGTCCGCCATAATCGCTCCGGATCAACGCCCGAGGTTCGTGCGAAGTCTACCCACGGAAACAGGATTAGGCAAGAAACCGGCGGGTTCCGATATTCAGTGCCGACGGCATTTCCGTATCTTCGTGCGTGTCAAATCAACCGCAGGAACATGCCATGTCGGACAAGTCGTTTCCCGCCGCCGGTGCCAGGATCGCGCTCGTTACGGGCGGCAGCCGCGGACTCGGCCGCAATACCGTGCTCAGCCTCGCGCGGCGCGGCGTCGTCGCGATCTTCACCTACAATGCCAGTCGCGCCGAGGCCGACAAGGTCGTCGAACTGGCGGCCGAAGCCGGATCGCGGGCGATCGCTTTGCCACTGGACGTCGGGCAGTCGTCCACGTTCGACGCCTTCACCGATCGCGTGCGGGCGACGCTCGTCCAGCTGGGCGCCGATGGCCTGGACTATCTCGTCAACAACGCCGGCATCTCTCATCACAATTCGATCGAGCGTACGACCGAAGACGAGATGGACCTGCTTTACCGCGTTAATTTCAAAGGCGTGTTCTTCCTGACCCAGAAGCTGCTGCCGCTGATCAAGGATGGCGGACGGATCGTGAACTTGTCGAGCGGGCTCTCGCGCATCATCATCCCCGGCAGCGCGCCCTATGGCGCTCTCAAGGGTGCGATCGACGTCCTGACCCGCTACCAGGCCAAGGAGCTTGGTGCGCGTCGGATCACGGTCAACGCGGTTGCACCGGGCGCGATCCAGACTGACTTCAGCGGTGGCATGGTTCGCGATAATCCAGATCTCAACCGACAGGTTGCGGCCATGACGGCGCTTGGCCGTGCCGGCGAGCCGGACGACGTGGGACCGATGATCGCCGCCCTGCTCTCCGACGACAATCGCTGGGTCAACGCCCAGCGGATCGAGGTCTCGGGTGGCATGGCTATCTAGCACGTCAATGCAAGGAGAGAGCGAAATGGACATGGATCGCAGGATGTTCACCGGTTCGCTGTTGAGTGGCGCAGCTCTCGCGGCAGCTTCCAAGGCCGTGGCGCAAAGCGCGGGTCATCCGAAGAACGTCGTTCTCGTCCACGGCCTGTTTGCCGACGGATCGAGCTGGTCGGAAGTCATTCCGTTGCTGCAGGCGAAAGGACTGAACGTCACTTCGGTTCAGAATCCTCTGACAACGCTCGAGGAAGCCGTCGCTGCCTGCCGCAAGGTTCTCGATCGGCAAGACGGCCCGACGGTGCTGGCAGCCCATTCCTTTTCGGGCATGATCGCGACGGAAGCGGGCATGCATCCCAACGTCTCGGCGCTCGTCTATGTGGCAGCGCGGGCGCCCGATTCGGGCGAAGACTATACGGCCCTCGCCGCCCGCTTTCCGGCCCCGCCCGCATCGAGCGGAATCATCAACGACGGCGATGAAGGCCGGCTCGCCGAGGACGCATTTCTGAGGGATTTTGCGGGCGATTTGCCGACGGCCAGAGCTCGCGTGCTCTATGCCGTCCAGCAGCCCTTCAAGCGCGCGCTGTTGGCCGGCCGCACCACGCAGGCAGCGTGGCGCTCCAAGCCCAGCTTCTACGCCGTGTCCACCGAAGACCGGACCATCAATCCGGATCTGCAACGCTATATGGCCAAGCGGATGGCAGCGCGGACCATTGAGATTCGGTCGAGCCATGTCTCGCTCATCTCGCATCCGCGCAAAGTCGCAGGGCTCATTCTTGAAGCGTCAGGTCGATGACGGGCTTTGCGGACATTTGAGTGCGAGCGACTGTGACCGTCCTTTGCGCCGCAGGATATCGAGCCACCGCGTAGCATCGCCACGCCCGAAGAGCACGAGGCGAGGAAATGTGCCGTAATGGAGCGGGGTTAACACATTCCCTCGCATCAGTTTACCATCAATATTCTTGTATCTATTCAGACGCATACCTATCGCGACGCCATGTTATTGAAGATGTTCGGCCTAAAATAAGCTGATTTCGGTGGCTCCTTCGCTGAGCGTGTTGCGTTCGAAAGGTTTATTAATGCGTATGATTAAGATACCGGCGTTTGCCAAGTTGGTCGCCGGCGTATTGCTGGCTTCGAGTGTCCCAGGACTGGCTCACGCCACCACAGTCTTCGACATCAAGTCCACTAAGATCGATCCCCAGGTCGGCGGCTTGGTGGGGACGTTGCATTACACCTATCAATCCGGAAACATGACCAAGAGGCTGGTCGAAACCGCCGCGATTGGCCGTATCGAGCTGAAAGGCACGAGCGCAGGACAGCCCGTCACCATCGATAGCTATTGCGTCGACGTGTTCGATTGGCTGAAGCCCGGGATCTTCACCGACGCGTCGCTGAGCACGCTCAATCTGACGCCGATCCGGCTGAGCGAGCTGACGACGTTCATCGAGCACGCCGATGCGCTCGTTTCGAGCACTAAGAACCCGGTCTATAGCGCAGCGGCACAGCTCGGGGTTTGGGAAATACTGTACGAAACCAGCAACAGATTGGATCTCACGCGAGGGGCTTTTTACGCGTCGGGCGGCAATCTCAATGGCTGGCACTACAGCGCGACCCTGCTTGCCAACAGCTGGCTGGCGAACGTCACCAACAATATCTGGAAGCCTATTCCGGGGATGGAGGTGGGGCTGATCACGCCGGGAGCGGGCAATCAGCCGCAGATCTACGTGCGGAGCGCGGCGTCGCCAATCGCAGTTCCTGAGCCGGCAAGCTGGGTGACGATGCTCCTCGGCTTCGGTCTCCTCGGCGGCGCGATGCGACAGCGCCGTAAGGTCGGGCAAGCGCCGGGCTCCGTTGCGAAACATCAATTTTCCTGATGTGGCGAGAGGGCGCCCGCGCCCTCCTCGTCGGTCGCCACGATTGCGCGTCGCTTCGGCCGCTAGATCGCAGTACAGGGCATAATCGTCGTCATCGAAGCAGGCGGGTTGCCCGCGATTGCGCCGCTGTTCACGTCATACGGAAGGCCACAAGCGCCACGCGAGGACGTCGAGCCATTGCAAAGTCGCGACGAACTTCATGTTCAGTAAAATGGCACTGTGGTTGCGATATTACCGCGTCGTAATAACAGTGATATCGCCTCCTCCTCGACCGATCATGAAATAATCGCCCCCCTTGCCGCCAAATGGACAATAGCAGCCAACTCTGGCAGCATCTCCTCCGGCATTTTTCTCATCGGTTCCGCGGTCGCTGGATCGTGGATAAGCGAAGGGCGTCTGGGCGTGCAAACCTCGAGCGTGACAGGAGTCGGCGGTCGCTTTCGGTGCCTTTTCGCCTCGCTTCTCACAGCAATAGTGACCGGTGCTCTGATCGCGGCGATCCTGACGACCGCCGTGCTCGCGACTGAATATCTGCCCGCCGACCGCGCGCAAGCGAATCTTCGGCGATCATTTGAAAACGGATCTCTTCGAACTGAGGACTGGCCTTGGAACGACCGGATCAGAGGCTACAACCAATACAATGACTGCCTCATCGTCATGATGATTCGATTTAGACGGGATCCGGTTTCGTCGGCGATCGCTCCGGTCGTCGTATTCAACGACTATCCGATCCAAACCAAATTGACGGAATGCCAGATCGCTCGCACTGCAACGTTTTCCAATAATCCAAGAGAACTGTTTTCACCGAAGATTTACTTTCCATACTACAGATATATTCACGCATATAGAATACCGTTCAATATTCTTATCGAGATCACCTCCGTGGACGTGATTAGAATTATATATCGATGTGTGATCATTTTGTTGCTATTGACTACGATATTGTGCCACGTGTGGCGGACTATTCACTCGATTCGATTGGAGCAGGTCCGGGCCGCAGCGGCTTCGGCATGCTTCGTTATTGTAGCGAGCGGTATGGGAATATTCTCTGGACTTGATCTATTTGCTCAATCTCTCACGCACGGACCATCGGATATCCTCATTTTCTCGGCTTTCGCGTGGCTCTCGCTTCGGAAGGATTCATTGGGGGTTCGCTACGATATCCAGGTGGCCACCCTGGGCGCTCTGGCCTTCGCGTTTGATTTCCTTCACGGAACGATCCCGCTGACGCTCGCGATCGTGCTCGGCTGCGCGGGTTTGCGCGCATTTGGGCGAGCCGCGCCGGCGCCTCTGGCGTCGGCGGGCCGCGCGGCAACGGTATTTGTCGTCGGAGTTGTCGCCGCCGCAGCCACGAAACTTCTGACCTTGATTGCGGTTTCGGGCTGGCACGATATCACCGGCTTTTATTACCAACTTCGCTATCGAATGGACGGCGGCGAACATTCGCTTGCTCAAGCTGCCTCGGCACTTTGGTCATCGTCCTCCCATATCGCGGGGGGCCTCTCCATGGTTGGTGGCGCCGCGATTGCGTTCAGCCTGTTGTGCACGCTGATCGTGCCCGTTGCGGCTTTCATGCCGTCAATCTCGTCGAAGGACCGACGCGCAATCCTGACGGCATGGCTGTCGATGTGCACGATATTCTGCTGGTACGTCGTCTTTCGCGCCCACAGCGCTGTTCACGCCCCCTTCATGGTGAGACTATTGGCTTGGCCCATCAGCATGGGACCGGCGTGTCTGATGATGCTGGCCGCGTCCGCAGGCTGGCTGGAAGGCGGTCTGCGGACGGTTCCTTTCTTTGGGAAGCGCCATCCAGTCTAAGTTGCCCCCTGACCATATGCTTGACGGTCCTCTTGCCCGACCGCTGCGCGAAAGCTTTCCGACCCATCGCACCTTCGCGAGCCTGCTTCGAAGTCCTTATCTTTGGGCCTTGGCCACGGCCAACGCGTGCGGCGTCCCTCCGCCCGACTAGCGGCTCCGCGCCGTCGCAATCGCGCCGGGTCGGGCGTCGAAATTGAGCGACTTGTCGGGCGTCAGCGACCTTCCGTCGAAGCGATAGACTTCGATCTGCTTGGCGAGCGAACATTGCAGCAGTACCCGGCGCTCGTCGGTGCTCCACACCGCGCCCTGGCACCAACGGCCGGTGTTTGTCTCGGCAACCGGTTCCAGTTTGCCGGCGGCCACGCGATAGATCGTCATCCTTCCGAAGTCGTGGAACGCCGGCGAAGTCGCCGCCAGCGTCGAACCGTTATTCACCGTAACCTGCAGGTACCGTCCGCTCGGCGACAGGCCGACATGCTCCGGCGTCACGCCCGTATCGACCTGATCGACCATGCGACCGGCTCCCAGGTCGACGATGCCGATCGATCCGGGTTTGGGACCGGGCGTGTCCGACGGCGCGCGACCGGCGAGATGGCTGACATAAGCGAAATGCGTGCGTCGGTTGAGCGCGAGGCTGTACGGGCTCGCGCCGAGGGCGATGCCGGGTCCATCGAGCGTGACTCGCGATCCTGCGACGGCGAGGTGAATCAGCTTGTTCGTGCCGAGTGCGACGACATAGGCATTGTGCGCATCGGCGAAGGCGACATCCTCCGGCCGGGACCTGGCGTCTAGCGGGACGGTTCCCGCAAGCGTCAGCCGCCCTTTGGCGATGGTGAAGACGCTGAGGCTGTCCGCGCCGGTATTGGCGACCAGCGCCAGCGTGCCGGCCGAGTTGATGGCTATTCCCGCCGCGCCGGCCCCGCTGTGCAGCGTCTGGACCAGCTTCGGCGCGCTCGGCCGCGAGAGATCGATGACGCTGACGACGTCGCCCGGTGCCGGCTTGCCGTCGCTGCCGAGTATTTGACCCGCAGTGATGATCGCGAGCCGGCTGTCCGGAGTCAGCGCAACAGCGCCCGGTGGGCCGACCAGGGTCGCGGGCGCGGGGATCGTCGCCAGCGTTCGCGGCGTCCCGCCAATGTCGAGGACCGCGATCGAGTCCGTCGTGCGTGGCGTGTCGGGAGCATCGGCGGGCGTCGCCTTTCCGTCGTTCGCCGAGACCGCGATCTGCGCATGCGCGGCTGCCGCGTATCCGAGCAGCGCGAACCACGGCGCGATGCGATGTGCGCAAAGCTTCATCCTGTGCTCTCCTCGATCTGTTGCCGATCGCAGTCGCGGGCCGACGGCAGCAGCGCGCTGCGCCCGACATCGGCAATGCGTGTGTTGCCGGTCAACGCCATCGCGACGGCGAGTTCGTGGCGCAGCATCTCAAGCATGCGCCGCACGCCGGCCTCGCCGCCCACGGCGAGCGCGAACGCCCAGGCGCGGCCGAGCAACACGCCATCGGCGCCCGAAGCAAGCGCGCGCAGGACGTCGATGCCCGAACGGATACCGCCGTCCATCAGCACTTGCAGAGTGCCCCCCACCGCATCGGCCACGGCCGGCAGCGCGGCGATCGCCGATGGCGCGCCATCGAGCTGTCGCCCGCCGTGGTTGGACACCACGATCGCCGACGCGCCGACGTCGCGCGCGCGGACCGCATCTTCGGGATCGAGGATGCCCTTGAGCACCAACGCCCCTTTCCACCGGTCGCGCAGCCAGGCGAGATCGTCCCAACTGATCGACGGATCGAAGTTCCGCGAGACCCAGGCGGTAAACTCCGCGATGCCCGCGCCGCGGGACATCGCCGGCGCAAAATTGCCGAGGATATGCGGCCTGCCGCGCACGCCGACGTCCCAGGCCCAGCGCGGATGACACAGGATTTGCACCATCCGCGTCAGCCGTGCCGCCAGTCCCTGTCGCCCGGTCAGCGTAGAGCGCATGTCGCGATACCGTGGCGAGTGGACGATCAGGTCGACCGTCATCACCAGCGTCTCCACGCCTGCCGCGCGCGCACGGTCGAGCATGTCGGCCATGAACGTGCGATCCTTGATCATGTAGAGCTGGAACAGCAGTGGCGCCGAGACTGCCGGTGCGACTTCCTCGATGGCGCAGCACGACGAGGCCGAGAGGATGAACGGCACCCCCGCCGCTTGCGCCGCGCGCGCCGCCTGGACTTCGCCACGGCGGGCATAGAGACCGGCGAGCCCGATCGGCGCGAGCGCGACCGGCAGACTGGCCGGGCGGCCGAACATCACTGTCTCGAGCCGGATGTCGGATACGTCGCGGAGGACGCGCTGGCGCAACTGCACGCGCTCCAGGTCGGTGCGGTTGCGGCGCAGCGTGACCTCGTCGTACGAGCCGCCATCGATGTAGTCGAACAGGAAGCGCGGCAGGCGCCGCCGCGCTGCCGGTCGGAAGTCGGCGATGCAGGCAGGGGCCATTCCGGCTTGCCGCGCTCAATCCGTTGCGAAATTGTGCAGGATGACGGGCCGCGGGTTGAACGGAATGCGCGTCGATACCGGTGCCCCCGGCGCGTTGGACGGCCGGTGCCAGCGCCCTTTCTGCGCCGTCACGACATCGCCGGGCTCCGCCTCGAAATAGGGAAAGCCTTCGATCTGATAGCCCACCCTGCCCTCCATGATGAACCAGAATTCGGTCCAATCGCCGTGGAAGTGTCCGCGGTTGCTCGCCGGAGCGATCGGCTGCGCCGCGCCGCGGAGAATGTTCGAGGTGAAATGATCGTCCCACACGAACTTGCCGTTGTACGGCTTGTCGCTGCCGGCGATCTGCTTCCAGAAATCGACGTAGATCGGGTTGGTGTCGCGATCTTTCGAAGGTCCAGGCTGGCCGGTCACCTTGACGAAGCTGCGACCGGGGATTGCATCCGGCGCCTCGTCGATCGGGTACAGCGGGAACGATCCTGCCTGGCGGACTTCGAACCGCAGCGACGGTTTCTCGCCGACGGTCTCGATCGTGTAATAGTGGCGGAAGGGTACGTTGACCATGAAGCCCCTGGTCGCGACGAACGGCTCGACGCCGTCGATCGAAACGCGCATCGCGCCATCCTGCACGATCCAGACGACGCGGTCGTCGGCGTACATCTTGCGCTTGCTCTTCTTGCCGGCGCCGAGCGAGACATAATCGGCATCCTGCTCCGGGTTGCGCACGATCGGCTGCGTCCAGTCGGCTTGCCCGCGATGCGCGGCCAATATGTCGGCCAGCTTCCAATGGACCTTGTTCGGCGCGGTATAGGGTGTGGACTGGTTCGGCTTCGACGACCAATAGGGTTCGGCAAGCTTCGGCGCGGTGACCGGCATCGGGTCTTCGCGCCCGTTGAACTGCGCCGACGACGATCCTGCGACCATGAGCGCCGTCACGGCACCCAGCAATGCCCATCCGTTCATGCGCGATCCCCTCTCCAGCTAGCCTGTTTCGGCTTTGCGAACGCGCACGACGATCACCCGCGCTTCGGCCGCAGGGATAAGGTGTTGATATTTCGGCGCCGCTGTCAACACGCCACAATGAAATTACCCGACGGCGCGGAGCTCCGGCGCTTCGGCGTCGAGCAACGCATGCACGCCGGCGGCGGCGACCGGGCGGCTGAACAAATAGCCCTGGACCGAGGTACAGCCGTGGCGGCGCAGTGCCATGAGCTGGTCGTTTTCCTCCACCCCTTCGGCGGTGGTCTCCATCCCGAGCGCGTGCGCGAGATCGATGATCGCCCGCACGATCGCCGTCGCGCCCTGGCGCGTGAGCAGGTGCTGGATGAAGGAGCGGTCGATCTTGATCTTGTCGAACGGGAAGCTCTGCAGATAGCTCAGGCTGGAATAGCCGGTGCCGAAATCGTCCAGCGCGACGCGCACGCCGAGCGAGCGCAGGCTGTGGAGCACCGCCAGCGTCGCGTCGGTGCCGTCGAGAAAGATCGACTCGGTGATTTCGAGTTCGAGCCGCGCGGGTTGCAGCCCGCTCGCGACGAGCGCCTGGAGCACGACGTCGTTCAGCCCTGGTTTGCGGAACTGCACCGACGAGACGTTGACCGCGACGCGGATCGGCTCGGGCCAGGTCGCGGCGAGACGGCACGATTCGCGCAGCACCCAGGCACCGATTTCGACGATCAGCCCGGTCTCCTCGGCGACCGGAATGAACTCGGCCGGCGAGATCGATCCCCGCTCGGGGTGGTTCCAGCGCAACAAGGCTTCGAACGAGCCGATGCGGTTCTTGCGCAGATCGAACAACGGCTGGAAGAACATCTCGAACTGGCCGTGCTTGAGCGCCAGCCGCAGATCGCTTTCGATCCGGCGGCGCACCTGCGCGCGCTGATTGAGCGCTTCTTCGAAGAAGCAATAGCTGTGCCGGCCGAACTCCTTGGCGCGATGCAGCGCGAGGTCCGCGTTTTTGAGCAATGTCGCCGAGTCATTGCCGTCGCCCGGCGCCAACGCGATGCCGATACTCGCGCCGGCAGTGACGTCGTGTCCGGCCACGTGCAAGGGTGCCTCGACCGCTCCGAGCAGCGCCTCGGCTAGCCGCTCGATGTCAGCGCCCGCTTCAACCACCAGCGCGAATTCGTCGCCGCCAAGCCGCGCAACGAACCCGTCGCATGCCGCGGAGATTCGCGCGCCCATCGCCTTGAGCAACGCGTCGCCGACGGCCAGGCCGAGTGTGTCGTTTACTGCCTTGAAATTGGCGAGATCGAGGCACAGCACCGCCAGCGTGCCGCCGTTCCGCTCGCGGTGGCGCAGCGCGTGCTCGAGATGCTCTAGCAACAGCGCGCGGTTGGGGAGCCCGGTGAGCAGGTCGTTGAACGCGAGATGCGTAATGCGGCGCTCGCGCTCGGCGATCCCCGCCGCCATGCGATTGAAGGTGCCGGCGAGCCGCGCCAGTTCGTCGTCGCCGTCGACCGGCACCTGGGCGTCTCCGCCCGCTGCAAGCCGCTCGGCGGCGGCGTCAAGCATCGACACCGGCCGAGTGATCGACTGCGCCATCCGCCACGTCGCGAATATCGTGCCGATCAGCCCGGCAATTGCCGTCAGCGCGATCGCGAGCTGAAGCTGGCGATATCCGGCAAGCGCGAGCGCGAGCGGGTAGCGCAACAGCAACACGCTGTCGGGCGTTCCCGCCATTCCCGGCAGCTTCTTGACCAGCGCGACCGACTCGCCGCGCGCAGTGGTGACGTCGCTCGGTGCATCGGCGCGCCTGGCGGCGTCGATGAAGCGCGACAGCCCCGGCTCGGGCGCGTCGCTGCCGCCGGCCACCTGCCAGCGGCCGGCGGCGTCGCGCTGGAACACCGATGCCTGGATCGGGATCGCCGACAGCCGCTGCAGGCTCGCCATTTCGCTTGCGTCGAGATTGGTCGCGAGCACCAGCCAGCCGGTGAGCGTGGGTGCCAGGATCGGCGCCGCAACGACGTGGCGCGCAGTGCCGCCCAATTGCACCACGCCGCTGGTCTGCCCGGCATCGAGCGCCTGCCACAGCGCGGCGGCCTGGTCGGAAGCGACCGGCTCGTGCAGACCGGCGATCTTGCCGTCGACGCCGACGACGAACGCGATCGGCACGACCATGCGCTGTCGCAGGTTGGTCAGCGCCGATTCGACGGTCCGCGCGTCGCCGGTCGCGACCGCGGCGCGGAATCCGAAGTCATGCGCGAGGAGACTCGTCGCGCCCCCGAGCTGCGCAGTGCGTTGCGCCAGCAGCCGATCGAACACCGTGCCCGCAGCGACCAACTCGCCGCGCACCTGCTGCATCGCGTTGCGTTCGACTACGGTGAACAGCACGAGCGAGGCGCCGAGCATCGCCAGGCCGAACAGCCCGGCATAGAGCACGGTAAGCTTCGTGCGCAGGCGCCGAAAGCGAGGGGCCGCGAGAAGCATTACCTCAATAGCCGGTCGAACCGACCGCGCGCGGCGGCGGACGCAGCGACACGGTGAAGCCGTCGCTACCACCGTTCGCGCCAACCGCGACTTGCTTGGTCATGCTGTTGCCGGGAGTGCGCAGCCAGGGGTGCCACACCGACAGCGAGACTTGCCCGGCAGGCACGCCGCTCAGCACGGCGTTGCCCGACGCATCCGTACGCACCGCCCAGGCGGTGTCGGCGACGACGATGAACCCGCTCATCTGGTCGTGGATGTTGCAGCCCAGCGGCACGATGCCCGGCTTGTCGAAGTGCACCAAGCGCTCCTGCTCCCGGGCGTAGAGCTTGAGCTCGAACTTCTTGGCGGGCGAGAAGGAATAGACGTGGTGCCGCACCTTATCCAGGTTCGGGAACGAGACGTCCGAGTTGACCGGCACGACCAGCACGAACGGGCTGAACTGCAGGTCCTTCTGCTGCACCGCAAAGCCATGACCAGTGGATGGCGCGGGCGTTGGACGGTCGATCAGGTGCACCGAAACGACGGCATTGGCGATCGGCTTTCCGTCGACGCCGCGCACGGCGATGGCGAGATTGGCGGCGTGTGCCGGCATGCTCGTCAGCAGTATGAGAATCAGAAGCCAAGCGCGCATGGCCCATTCCCTAGCCTCACAGCGTAAACAACCGGTTCAGCGCATGCGCGGAAAGGCGCAGATATAGGCGATTCGTCGCATCATGGCGGAGTTCAGAAGTGCAACCGCGCCGCCAGTTGCGCGATGGTTTGCGCCTGATGCGGAGCGACACCGATCGTATCGCGTGCCTGCTTGCGACTGTCGATGTGCTCGATTTCGCCGAGTACGGTCAGGTGCGGCCCCAACTCTCGCCGCACCCCACCGGTCAGCGCCCAGCAATCCTCGTTCCAATTGGCGCCAAGCTTGCTGCCGGAATTGCGCGTGCCGAACGCTTCCGCTCGCACCGAGATCGACCCGCGCGCGAAATGGTGCGTCGCCATGAGATAGGCGGCCTCGAATTTGGTATCGACCCAGATCAGGCCGGTGCTCGCATTGACGAACCCCATCTGCGTGCGACCACGCATCGCCTGCGCCTTGAACTCGACCGCCGGTAGCGCGGCCACGGCCGCGAGCGCATCGAATTCGGTATACCAGCCCCATTGTCTCGCGGACGTCATCGCTTCTGGGTCGGCGCGATTGTCGTAGCGGAACGCCTGGACTTCGATCGCCTGCGTCGGCGACCAGCTGAGCTTGGCATACCAGCCGGGCTTGTGGTCGATCTCGAGCACCGGACGCGTCCCCGGGGCTTGTACCCTGGCCCAGAAGCCGCTCAGCCGCGGCAGCGGTTGAAGGCCGAATGCCGTAACCTTCTCGTCATGCAACGTCCAACCGCGCAGCGCGAGCAAGGTACCGGCCGTGTCGTTCCACCCGAACAGCGCGAGCGTAACCGCCACTCGGTGCGCGCCGAGCGGTGCACTGACAGTCGTCTCGACGCCGCCGACCTTCACTTCCTCGCCGATCCAGGCGTTGATCGCCGATGGCGTGATCGTGTCGGTGACGTGCCAGTCCGAACCCGAATGCTCGAGCGACACCGGCGGCCAGAATAGCCCGGCGCGTACGGCGATCTTCGTCTGGCCGAGCAGCGGCTTATAGGTGACGAACGCTTCGGACAAATCGACCGGGTGCTGCTGGCCGTGCTGCACCGTCGCAACCACTGTGCCGGTCAGCGCCCAGCCAATTCGCGGCTGCCACACGAGATCCGCCTCGACAGGTTCGGGCCGCACTTTCAGCTCGCCGCCAGTCGCCCCGCCGAACCGGGCCTTGCCAAAGCCGCCGTCGATCCAGGCCTGTTCGCCATCGGCGGCGACCAACCGTATGTCTCCGTTGACCGACAGCGTCTCCGGCCCGAACAGGTCGGTCCCGCCGTCCTGCGCACGCGCCGGCACGCTCGCGGCCGCAACCGCAACCGCGAGACCGATTCTCCAGCCAAGACGCGTCCGCGGCCTCATCACCGCCACGTTAAGTCAGCGATGGTTAAGGCGGCGTCACTCACTCGTTACGGAGGCATAGGCGTTTTAGCGACGGATGGCAGTAAAACTGCTGGGAATTGTTTCGAACCTCGCTAAAGTCGCCCCGCCTCAGGAGAGTGGAGCGAATCGACATGAAGAAAGTGTTTTGGGGAGGGCTTGCCCTGCTCGCCGCGGTTCCGGCAGTGGCACAGGATGCGCCTGATATGATGCAGTTTTTCGACCCGAACGGCGACGGGAAGGTCACCCTCGAGGAATATACTGCGGCGATGGACGGAGCCTGGGGCTTCTTCTCGCAGGGCGCCGACAAAGTGAAGGTCGCCGACCTGCAGCCGATGGCGCAGCCGGCATTCGCAGGCATTACACCTGCTGCCGACGGCACCGTCGACAAGCCGGCATTCCTCGCCGTGGTCCCGGCGAAGTTCAAGGCCGCCGACAAGAATGGCGACGGCTCGCTGACCAAGGAAGAGCTGATGGCGTCGATGGGCCCGCCCCCGGCGCAATAAGGCCGAGGATTACGATGGGGCGGCTTCGGCCGCCCCATTTGCGTTTGGGTCCGACAATCCGGCGATCGCTCACCCGCCCAGCATCGCGGTCCCGAGATAGGTCGCAAACAGCGCCAGGAAATGCATGTCCATCGTGCGAACCTGCGCGGCCTCGGCCGTGGCGCGGCGACGATGCGCCATGGGGTCGTCAGCGAGGAACGCGTCGAGCTTGGCGTAGAGATCGGGGCCGCTCTGCGCCCGGTATCGCGCGCCCTGCCCCGGTCGGAACTGATCGGACGCGCCGCCGCGATCGGGCACCACCAGCGGCAGGCCGCTCGCACGGGCCTCGGCCGCAACCATGCAAAAGGTCTCGGCCTCGCAACCGTGCACCAGCACGTCGGCGCTCGCCATCACGCGCGCAAGCTGGCGCCGGTCCGACGTCGCCGAATAGAGCGCGACATGCGGCATGGTCGACGCCGCCTTGGCGACGCGCGCGCGCTCGCGGCCGTCGCCGATCAGCACAAGCCCGAGCGGCCGATTCATCCCTGCCAGATGCGCGGACTCCATCACCATCGGCCAGCGCTTCTCGGGCGCGTGCCGGCCGACGCCGATTGCGAGCGTCGCGTCTTCGGCGAGGCCGCAACGCGCAAGCAGTTCGGCGCGCATCGCCTCGTCGCGCAGCGCCGGCGAGAAGATCCCCGGCTCGACGCCCATCGGCACCGTGCGGACATGGCGCATCCCGCCGCGCAGCAATCGCGCCGACAGGTCGGAACTGGCGCTGATCACGAAGTCATAAGCGGTGTCGAGTCGGCGCAGACGGCGCCAGAACCAGCGGAACCAGCCATCGATCCGCTCATAGCTCGCGACCAGACCGAACCAGCGATAGGCATAGGCGGAGAGCGGATCGCTGTGCATCACCAGCGCGCGCGGCGCCGATCCCGGCCAGCGTGCGACCATGTCCGCGCTCTGCCAGGGCGACGAGACTTCGACGAGATCGGGGCGCCACTGATCGAGCGCGCGGTGCAGTGCCGCCTCGTCGTCGAAGTAGCGATAGCGGCGGTCGAGCGGAAAGGTCGGCGAGGCGAGCGTGACGAGCCACGCGCCCTCGCCATGTTCGGTGACCGAGTCGGTCTCGCCCGGCGCGATCACCACGATCTCGTTGCCCGCTGCAGGACCGGTCCGCAGCTTGCGCTGGACATAGGTGCGCACACCGCCGCCATAGGGCGTGTAGAAACCGCAGACGTCGACGATACGCATCGCTTTACGCCGCCTGTGCAAGAAGGTCGGCGTAGCGTCCGAAACGGCCGCCCTGCGCAAGCGCGCCGATCGTTCGATCGATGCTCGCGACCAGACCGGGCACGCCGGTGTCGCCCGGGTGTACCGCCAGCCGCATTCCACGCCGCCGGGGCAGCAGCGCGCGCGCAGCCGCCGCGACTGCCAGCGAAGAGGCAATCCGCGCGCGGCTACGGCTCGCCCAAGTGATCACCGGGCCACGACACAGCACCTCGCCACTGACCGGCGACCAGACGCGCATATGATCCTCGAGCAGCGCGAAACCGCAGTCCCTCGCGGCGGCGAGCGCTCCAGGCCCATAGAGCCATGCCGGCGCGACGAAGCCGGCGACCGCGCGCCCGAGCACATCCTCGAGCAGGGCCTTGCCGTCGCGCATCCGCTGCGCCGCGGTCTCGCGATCGAGACCAAGGAACTCGCCTTCGCCGGCGGTCATGTGCCGCGCGCGAAAGCGATCGGCTGCGCTACCGTGGCGCGCCTCGTCGCGGTGGTACCAGCCGTGGAGGAACATCTCGACGCCCTGGTCGGCCCAGCCGCGCAGTCGCGTCGCGAACGCGCCGCCCGGTACGATCGGCGCTTCGCCCCAATGGTCGGGCACGACCAGCATCGCGAAGATTGGTGCATCCATGCGCCTTGTCACCAGCGCGACCAGACGATCGACCTGGCCTTCGAATTTGGGGCTGACGTCGTGAATCGAGACCAGCAAGCTGGGCCCGTCGCGGCCGGCAGCAGCGAGGTTTGGAATGTCGCGCGAAACCATGGACGCACCTTCACAAGGCACAGGACGAACGCCCTGCGGCGCGCCTTTCTGCCCCGTCGGCTGAACGCCAGATGAAGCGTTTCGCACCCGAAACCCTGCTCGATGGCCTGGTCCCGCGAACCGCCGCTAAGCCATTGGCTGCGCCTGGCTCTAGCCCGAACCGGACTTTGCCGGTAACGGAGACGTCGGGGGCTTTGCGTGCTCGAAGCCGACACTTCGGGTGCCGCCGTTCCCAAGAAGGGCACGTTCCGCGTTCCTAACGCCGTATTCGACGACGCTGCAAAGCGCGCCCATCTCTCGGCCGCAGACATGCAGCGCGCGCTCAATTTCGAGGGTACCGCGGCGCATCAGTGTCGGGCGCGATTTGGGTTGCTCGACGCGGCTCTCGCCGGGCCGCACGATGTTGGCCTTCCCCTGCTCCGGGAGATGTAAGCCCCCCGCGCGCTCGACGCGCGCAAATGCCGCGGCTATCGCTCGGACAAAGTCATCAGGAGAGTTTGCATGGACGTCGCGGGCAAAACCGCCTTCATCACCGGCGGCGCGAGCGGGATCGGGCTCGGCATCGCCAAGGTGCTCAACGCCAACGGCGCGCGAGTCGTGCTTGCCGACATTCGCCAGGACCATCTCGACGAGGCCGCGGAGTGGTTCGCCGAGCGTCAGCAGGCGCGCAACGTCCACACCGTGAAACTCGACATCACCGAACGCACGCAGTTCAAGCACGCCGTCGACGAGGCCGAAGCCATGTTTGGCGGCATCGACATCCTGGTCAACAATGCCGGGGTCGACACCAACGGCCCGTTCGACAAGCTGACCTTCGTCGATTGGGACTACGGCATCTCGATCAACCTGATGGGCCCGATCAACGGCATCCAGACGGTGGTGCCGCGGATGCGCGCGCGCGGGCAAGGCGGACATGTCGTCAACACCGCTAGCCTTGCGGGCATGGTGCCGATGCCGAGTTTCGCGGCGATCTATGCCGCCGCCAAATCGGGCGTGATCGCACTGACCGAAAGCATGCGCGACAGCCTGGCGCAGGACAATATCGGCTGTACCGTGCTGTGCCCGGGTCCGATCAAGAGCCGTATCCATGAATCGGCGCTCAACAAACCCGAACGGTTCCGCGAAGGATCGGGCATCGACGACGCGCAGGCGCAGCTGATGCAGCGCACCGTCTCGGACAAATGGATGGAAGCGACGCAGGTCGGCGAGCTGGTGCTCGACGCGATCCGGCACAACCAGCTCTACATTGTCACGCACGGCGAGTGGCGCGACATCTTCGTCGCGCGGATGAACGCGATCCTCGAAGCGATGCCGTCCGAAGTGAGCGAGGATCTCATCGCAACGCTGCGGCCGAAGTGAGTTGAACAGCGCGCGTGCCGCGACTATGCGGACGCGCCCAACCGACCGGAGGATTACATGGATCAGGACCGAAACCGCTCAGCCCGTTTCGCCTCTATCCAGGTGTCCCATGTCGCTTCTTACGCTCGATCGGCTCGCGCTCGCGGCGCCTGACGGCCGCATTCTCTTTTCGAACCTGACGCTCGCGCTCGACCGCGAACGCGTTGGCCTGGTCGGCCGCAATGGCGCCGGAAAGTCGTCGCTACTGCGCGCGATCCGCGGCGAGCAACCGCTCGCCGCGGGCAGCATCGCGCTCGGCGGCTCGATCGGCACGTTGCACCAGGCGAGCGGCACCGAGCCAGGCAGTGCCGCCGAGCTGCTCGGCGTTGCCGAAAGCCTGGCCCGGCTGGCGCGCGTTGAAGCCGGTGACGGAAGCGAGTCGGACTTCGCCGAGGCAGACTGGTTGCTTCCAGGTCGCATCGCTGACGCACTGCTCAAGGTCGGTCTCGGTGCGGTCGATCTCGAACGTCCCGTTGCGAGCTTCAGCGGCGGCGAGCGGATGCGGCTGGGGATTGCCCGGCTGCTCGTCGAAGCGCCCGACCTGTTGCTGCTCGACGAACCGACCAATGACCTCGACGGCGAAGGGCGCGCCGCGGTCGCGCAGCTGATCCGCGACTGGCGCGGCGGCGTGCTGGTCGCGAGCCACGATCGCGACTTGCTCGAGCAGGTCGACCGCATCATCGAGCTCACGCCGGTGGGGGTGATGTCGTTCGGCGGCGGTTGGTCCGAATTTGCCGCAGCACGCGGGCAGGCGCGCGAACGCGCGGCCGCGGCGGTCGAAGCGGCCGAAGCCGATGCGCGCACCGCGAGCCGCGAAGCGCAGGCCGCGCGCGAGCGCCAGTCGCGGCGCGACGCCGGCGGACGTGCGTTCGCGGCGAGCGGCAGCGCGCCGAAGATCGTGCTCGGCATGGCAAAGCGCCGCGCCGAAGCCACCGCGGGGCGCGCCGAGCGTCAGGGCACCGAACGCGTCGACGCCGCGGAAGCAGCGCTGGCGCAGGCGCGCGACGACATCGAACGCGTCACGCCGCTGAGCATCGTGCTGCCCGCGACCGGACTCCCCGCCAACCGCACGGTGCTGACGCTTGAGAGCGTGATGCTCGAACGCGGCGGCCGCCGCCTGTTCGGTCCTCTCGATCTGGTCGTGCGCGGGCCCGAGCGGATCGCGGTCGCCGGGCCCAATGGCGCGGGCAAATCGAGCCTGCTGCGGCTGATCATGGGTGACGGCGCGCCGACGCAGGGCATTGTCACGCGTGGCGTGCCGGCCGCCTATCTCGACCAATCTGTGAGCTTGCTCGACGACTCCGCCTCGCTGCTCGACAACCTTCGACGCTTGCACCCGGAGCTCAACGACAACCAGGCCCATGCTGCGCTAGCGCGCTTCGCATTCCGCAACCGCGACGCGTTGCGGCCGGCAGGCGCCCTCAGCGGCGGCGAGCGGCTGCGCGCGGGGCTCGCAGGCGTGATGTCGGGCGGCACACCCCCTGCCCTGTTGTTGCTCGACGAGCCAACCAACCATCTCGACATCGACAGCATCGAGGAGCTGCAATCCGCACTCGCCGGTTTCGACGGAGCGCTGATCGTCGTGAGCCACGACCGACGCTTCCTCGATTCGATCGGAATTGCTCGACGTGTCGCGCTGGACGATCTCTCCTAAATTGGTTCATCGCGCCGACATCGCGGTGCATTTACTAAGACGGAAATTGCTGCCAGAGGCGCGCCGGGGTCGCCACGCAAACCCAAAAGGCCCAAGTGACGCACCGTCCAATTTTCTTCGATCCGAGTGGGTTCCGGCGGCGTTGGTCGCTGCGCAGCGTCGTGGTCTCTATGCTGCTGATCGTCGTCGCGGGCGTGCTTTTCGCGACGACCATCCTCGACGTCCCACCAGGATCGCCACTGCCGATCGCGATGGAACGCTCGCGTCCGCTGTCGGTCGGGGCGCAGGTCGCGCGCGCGCAGCGTCATGTCCGCAGCGCACTGACCAGCTGGCTGCCCAAAGGCAAGCCGGGCGCGCGCGGCGAGCCACTGACCGTCGGCTTCTATGTTCCGGCCAGTACCGATGCGAGCAGCCGTGTTTCGCTCGAAGCGCATCTCGCCGATCTCGACTGGGTGGTGCCCGCGCTCGCCACTACCTCAGGAGGTGACGGTCGGCTGCGCGTGATCAACGATCCACGACTCGCCTATGTGTTGGCCACCGCCCAGCACCGGCCGCACATGCTGACCATGGTGCAGAACCTCGACTCCGACGCCGCCTGGGACGGCGCGGGCGCTGCGCGGCTGGTGCACAGTCCCGCGGCTCGTGCGCGACTAATCGCGCAGATCATTTCGATGATCGAGCGCCAGCACGCCGCCGGCGTGGTGTTCGACTTCGAGAGCCTGCCGCAAAGCGCGCTCCGCGATTATGTCCTGCTGCTTTCCGAGGCGAACAAGGCGCTCGATGCGCGCGCCGCACTGGTGACGGCGACAGTGCCGGTGGACGAACCCGAATGGCCGCTCGCGCGCATCGCCGCAGCGACCGACCGCGTGTTCCTAATGAATTACGACCAGCATTGGCAGGGCGGCACTGCCGGCCCGATCGCTGCGCAGCCATGGTTCGTCGAACAGCTGCGAACCGCGCTCCAGCGTATTCCAGCGGACAAGATGATCGTCGCGCTGGGCAGCTATGCTTACGACTGGCACGGCAAGGAAGTCGACGCACTCTCGGTCGAGGAGGCGATGCTTGCGGCGCATGACAGCGGCACGACCGTCATGTTCGACCGCGACAGCGGCAATAGCAGCTTCGGCTATGAGGAAGACGGAGTCACCCACAACATCTGGCTGCTCGATGGCGCCGCAAGCTGGAACCAGCTGCGCGCTGTAAGCGAAGCCGGCGTGACCAGCGTCGCCGTCTGGCGGCTCGGCAGCGAGGATCCGACGTTCTGGAACGCGCTGAGCGCATGGCGCTTCGGCCGCGGCCGACCGGACCTCGGCACGATCAAGTCGGTCGGCGACGTCGACGTCGAGGGCAATGGCGAAATATTGCGCGTCACGGCGTCCCCCCAGCCGGGCAAGCGCACCGTAACCTTCGGCGCGCGTGGACTAATCACCGACGAGCAATATCAGTCGCTGCCGACGCCCTATGTCGTGAAGCGGATCGGCGCGCTCGACAAAAAGGTCGCGCTCACTTTCGACGACGGCCCCGACCCGACCTGGACGCCGCGCATCCTCCAGATCCTCGAAGCGGCCAAGGCGCCGGCGACCTTCTTCGTGATCGGCGAGAATGCGATCGAGAACGAGCAGCTGCTCAAGCGCATCGTCGCCGATGGCAACGAGCTCGGCAATCACAGCTACACGCATCCGAACCTGGCTAACGAAAGCGCACGGGGCACGAAGATCGAGCTCAACGCCACGCAGCGACTGATCGAGGCCTATACCGGCCGTTCGACACGGCTGTTTCGCGCGCCCTATTTCGGTGACGCCGAGCCGACCACGGCGGACGAAATCGATCCTGCGGTGGTCGCGCAGGACCTCGGCTACACCGTGGTGGGGCTGCACGTCGATCCGAGCGACTGGAAGACCCCGGGAGTCGACAAGATCGTGGACGACACGGTCGCGCAGGTCGAATCAGCCGACAACGAACGCTCGGGCAACATTATCCTGCTCCATGACGGCGGCGGCGACCGTTCGCAGACGGTTACCGCACTGCCGCGAATCATCGGCGAGTTGCGAGCACGCGGCTATCAGTTCGTCCGCGTCTCCGATCTCGCCGGGCTCACCCACGACGCCGTGATGCCCAAGCTATCAGGCAACGAATTGCAGAAGGTTCGCTTCGATGTGAGCATCTTCCGCGCGCTCGCCGGGATCGAATGGGGGCTGCGTTGGCTGTTCTTCCTGGCGATCGCGCTCGGCATGGGCCGCGCAGTCCTGATGACCGCGCTCGCGGTGGTCAGCCGCAACCACTACCCGGCGCCGCCGATGCCCGAAACCCCGCCACACGTCTCGGTGATCATCCCGGCGTACAACGAGGAGCGCGTCATCGAGGCCTCGGTGCACCGCGTGCTTGCCAGCGAAGGCGTGACCGTCGAAGTCATCGTCGCCGACGATGGTTCGAAAGACCGCACCAGTGCAATCGTCGCAGAAGCGTTCGGCGACGACCCGCGCGTGCGGCTGCTGACGATGGAGAACGGCGGCAAGGCCGCGGCGCTCAATCGCGCGCTCGAGCACGCCACCGCCGACATCATCGTCGCGCTTGACGCCGACACCCAGTTCGAGCCGCTCACGATCGCACGGCTGGCACGCTGGTTCGCCGATCCAGACATCGGCGCGGTGGCGGGCAATGCCAAAGTCGGCAATCGCGTCAACCTTGTCACGCGCTGGCAGGCCATCGAATATGTCACTGCGCAGAATGTCGAGCGCCGCGCACTCGCGCGGTTCGACGCGATGACCGTCGTGCCGGGCGCGGTCGGCGCTTGGCGACGCGCGGCGCTCGACGACGTCGGCGGCTATCCGACCGACACGCTCGCCGAGGATCAGGACCTGACGATCGCGATTCAGCGCGACAATTGGGAAGTCGCCTATGACATCGAGGCGGTTGCCTGGACCGAGGCGCCCGAGAGTTTCAAGGCGCTCGCCAAACAGCGCTTCCGCTGGGCGTTCGGCACGTTGCAATGCCTATGGAAGCACCGGCAGGTGATCCCGACGCGAAACCCCGCCGGACTAGCGCTGGTCGGACTGCCGCAGGCGTGGGTGTTCCAGATTCTGTTCGCGGCGATCTCGCCGGTCATCGACCTCGCGCTGCTGATCTCATTGGTCAACACTGCGACACGCATCGCGCAGCACGGCTGGGCGCAGACTCACACCGACATCTTCCGGATCGGCTTCTATTGGCTGATCTTCACCGGCGTGGACCTCGTGTGCGGCTGGACCGCATTCCGGCTCGAGCTGCGGGAGAAGCGCTTCCCCGCTCTGCTGCTGCTCGCGCAGCGCTTCATCTATCGCCAGGTCATGTATTGGGTGGTGTTGCGCGCGATCGCCAGCGCAATCGCCGGGTTCTGGGTTGGCTGGGGTAAGCTCGAGCGCACTGGACGGATCAACTCGTCGGCGTCGGGCTAGCCTCCGCGAGCCAGGCGGCGAACGGGCACTCGCCGGTGTTTGGCAGTGCCGGTGTCGCCTTTGCCAAAGAAGCCATGGGCAGTGGCCGCCAAGATCCTGTGCTGGCAAGTTTGCGGCACCGCCATGCTGGTGACTGTTCGCTGCTCTCGCGATACGATCCGGACCCGGAACATTGAGGCAGCCGGAACATGACAGACTTCGTCGTCAAGATGCTGGCGTATGAATCGGGCATGAAACGTGCGCTTGGATCTCGCTTCCATGCCCCCGACATCGTCGAACGCCGCGAACGGATGGCGGAAAGCGCGTTCCTGTTTCTGCGCGCGACCTGCTGGCGCTGGGCCGAATATGCCGGCGCGCTGTGTCCGGATTTGATGTCGCTGCCCCCCGTGCCTTCGGTGGGCGACGCGCACGCCGGCAATTATGCGCTATGGCGCGACGACCAGGCGCGCCTCGTATGGGGGCTGAGCGACTATGACGAAGCCGCGCGGCTCCCCTTCGCGCTCGACCTCGTCCGCCTGTGCTCGAGCGTCAAGCTCATGTATCGGCGGGCCAAGGCGCGCGCGATCTGCGACGCTGCGCTCACCGGCTATCGCGCCGGGCTTGCCGCGCCAGCTCCGTTCGTGCTCGAGCGCGACAATCTTTGGCTGCGCAGCGCGTTTTCGGCGTCCAACGCCAAGCGGACCGACTTCTGGGCCGAGCTCGCCGCAGCGCCAACGACAAGGCCCGATACCGAATTCACCGCCCTGCTGCGCGCGGCGCTGCCCGATCCCGATCTCAAGGTCCGCTTCGCGCGACGCTCTGCGGGGACCGGCAGTCTCGGCCGCGCACGTTTCACGGCGTACGGCGAATATCGCGGCGGGCCGGTTGCGGTCGAGGTGAAGGCGGCGCTGCCCTCGTGCTGGCCGATCGGCGGCGAACCCGGCCTGGCGCAACGGATGGCGACTGGCGCGGCGCGTTCGCCCGACCCGAACCTGACCTATGGTGCCAGCGCCGTCGTCCGGCGGCTCGCTCCCAACAGCCGCAAGATCGATTTTGCAAAAGTCGACAAGCGGCTGCACGTGCGAGTCGTGGCGGCCATGGCGCACGAACTGGCTACGGTGCACGCCGAGACGCCGGCGCTTCGCGCGCGGCTCGGCAAGGCACTCGACGCGCTACCTGCCGATTGGCTCATCGCGGCCACGCGCCGCGTGGTCGAATGGACCGAACAGGAGTTTACGGCATATTGTCGTGCGCGTGCCCGCGGCGCGCTCGACCGATAGTCGCGCGGCAGCCCTCCGCATCGACGCAGCGAGACCCGCAGCTTCAAGCAGGCGCGTCGGCGCGCGCGCAGGCTCCCGCGTCGAGGGCCGGAGGGAGCCACGGATTGGTGGTGTGCGTGGTCGCGGTCCAGTCGTCCGGAGATTGCCCCCAGGCGTTGAGCTGACCGAGCGCGTCGAACAGCCCGAGATATTGGTGGTAGGCGACGTTGGCGATGCGCGGCGCGATCGGGCAGCCGAGTGTCACCACATGCAGCCCTTCGGTACAGTCGGGCGCGAGGCTGAGCAGCGCGTTGCCGATCTGCAGCGCGCCCTTGCTGTGCCCGACGAGCAATTGCAGCGCCTGTGCGTCGGGACGGCTGAGCAAAGCGTGCAACACGTCGGACGAGCCGGAGCCATGGCGGAACACCGGCACGCCGCGGAGCGTCGGCGCTTCGGGCACGCTGCCGGCGAGCCGCCGGCCGATCGATGCGACATCGGGCGCGATGCTGGCAAGCGCACTCTGCGCCGCGCCCTTTGCATTGAACGCATCGAACATGCCGAAGCCGAACCAGCCCCCCATCCCCTGGAGCATCATGTCGGCGACGCCATAGCCGGGGACGATTGCGAGCACCGGCTCGCCGAGCGCCCGCGAGATGTCCCAGGCCAGCGCCGCACTCCCGAGCGCCGAGCTGCCGACGCCAGTGATCGAGGCAACGCGTACCTGATGCGCCTCGGGATGCGGTGACTCGATGTACTTCTCGGCGCTGTCGTAGCGGTGGACGAAGGTCGGCCGCTTGGCGTCGATCAACAGCAGCGAGCCTTCCGGATCGGCGAGCGCATCGAAGCGCGTGATGCGGCTCGGGCATTTTTCGCCAGGTGCCGCGACCGCATCGCCATGGCGCAGCGCTGCCTGCAGCCCGGGGACGTCGTAGAACAGGGCGTCCAGCGCGGTGTTGAACAGTCGGCACGCCCGTACCGCCGGTTCGATCCATTCGCGCGGCAGCTCGAATGCCGTGAGCAGCGGATCGTCGACCGGATCGGGCAGGTTTCGAAGCACAGGCATGTCGCTGCATATCATAGCACCGAACCGACAACTATTGCGGTTTGCGCAACGAAACGATGTTGTAACGGACACGGTGGCATCGCCCGGGTTCCCGCGCTTCTCACACCATCATAAGTCCGATGGTTAGCCCGCCCACAATAGACTCCATAGCCGCCTTGAATCGTTCGCGATAATAACAGTCTCAAAGTGGTCGCAGCCAATCCCACCTCGCGCATCGCTTCGCCGAATTCTTTCCGGCGATGGCGATTGGTGCTGGCCGAGCCATTGAGGTTGGAGTAAGTTGTGCCGAGGGGCCCTTTCTCAGGAAGCCGTGGTCGCAATTCCGATGGTGCCCGCAGCCGAAGCCGCTTCTCCAGCCAGGGGCTGGCACACGTGATACCAAGACCGCGTCCCCCGTCAGCTCGCGACGGCCTCGAGCCGGCCGCATCCGAGTACGAAGACCATTATTACCATCTCGCCCAGATGTCGCGCGACGCGATCTTTCTGATCGAAGGCGGCATCGTCACGTTCGTCAACGATCCCGGGCTCAAGCTGCTGCGCGCACAAAACCAGGATCAAGTGGTTGGCCATGCCGCACTGGCGCTGTTTCCCCCGCGCCGCCACGCCATCATTCGCCGCCATCTCGAAAAACTGCTCAAGAGCCCGATAACGCTGCCCGCCGGCGAAGAAATGCTGCTCGCGATGGATGGCACCGAAGTGCCGGTCGAGGCGCGCTCGGCGTCCTATTATGTCGGCGAGCGTCTCGTGATCCAGGCGGTCTGCCAAAACACGTCGAGGCGCCGCAGCATCGAGCGGCAACTGCGCGAGGAGCGCGACTATGCCAATGCCGTGCTCGCCAGCCTGCCGGGCGTCTTCTACCGATTCGACGAGAATGCGCAGCTGCGTCAGTGGAACCGGAATTTCGAACGCGTCACCGGCTATTCGGCCGAGGAGCTGCTCGGCATGCGCTCACCCGATGACTTCTTCTTCGAGAAGGATATTGCTTTGGTCGGAAGCAGGGTGGCCGAGGTCTTCGAGACCGGCTCGTCCTCGGTCGAAGCCGATTTCCGCCTCAAGAACGGCCAAGGCATTCCCTATTTATTCACCGGTGTACGCTTCGAGCGCGACGGCAAGCTCGGCTTTGTCGGACTTGGAATCGACATTTCGCAGCGCAGGGCCGTGGAGGAGGCGCTCCGCCGCAGCGAAGAGCATTTGCTGCGCGAACGCGTGCTTCTGCGTGCGGTGATCGACAACATTCCCGATCACATTTTTTTCAAGGACCCGAATTTCGTGTTCCTCGGGTGCAACCCGACCTTCCAGAACTATTATCATCGACCCGAGAGCGAGCTGATCGGCAAGACCGATTTCGATCTGCTGCCGACCGAATGGGCCGCACGCTACCGCCAACTCGACGAGCAGATCATCGCCACCGGAAAACCGATGCGGAGCGAGGAAACCATCCCGCACGAGGGCGGGAACCTTACCTTCGAAAGCATTCGCGTCCCGTTCTACGATTCGAATGGCGGCCTGTTGGGCCTGCTTGGCGTCGGCCGCGACGTCACCGAGCGCAAGGCGATGGAGGAGCAGCTCCGCGAAAAGACAGCCTTGTTCGAAGCGCAGGTCGAAAGCTCGCTGGATGGCATCTTGGTCGTCGACCGGACGGGCAAGATGCTGCTTCAAAACCGACGGTGGAACGCGCTCTGGAAGATCGAGCCCGGCACCGCGCCGCCGACGTCCTATTATCTCGAGCGCATCAAGGACCCGGCCGAATTCACCGCACGGGTCGCGTGGTTCGACGCGCACCCCGAGGAGATCGGCCGGGACGAGTTGGAACTGATCGACGGCACGGTGTTCGACCGCTACACGGCGCCGGTCCGCGATGCGGAAGGCCGCTATTACGGTCGCACCTGGATCCTGCGCGACATCACCGAGGAGCGCCGCCGCGAGCAGCGGCTTCGCCAGGCCGAACAGATGGAAGCGATCGGCAATTTCGCGGCGGGTGTGGCGCACGACTTCAACAACGTGCTCACCGTGATCCGCTTCCGTGCCGAGCTGCTGGCCGAGCACACCGGCGCGGCTGAGGACAATGCCCCTGCGATCCTGCGCGCGACGGCGCGCGGCCGCGACCTCGTCGAGCAGATTCTCCATTTCGCGACGCAACGTCACATGGTGCGCGAGCCGATGGACCTGCGGCCGACGGTCGCGGAAGCCGTGACGCTGCTTCGGGGAGCGATGCCCGAAGGAATTAGCATCACGCTAGAACTGCCCGACTCGCAAGCGCGCGTGTTCGGCAACGCCACGCAGTTGCTTCGGCTCGTGCTCAATCTCGGCGGAAATGCGCTCCAGGCGCTATCGGACCAGGCTGCGGCCGGCCGCCCCGCCGCGGTGACCATTCGCCTCGAGACGCGCACGGCGGACGAAAGACTGGCGCGTGCCCACCCGCCGCTGCGGCCGGGTCCGGCGCTCCTCCTGACGGTGCACGATAATGGCCCGGGCATCGACTTTGCCACTCGTGAGCGAGTCTTCGAGCCATTCTTCTCGACCAAAGGCGCGGGTGGCACTGGCCTCGGTCTGGCGCTGGTCCACAGCATCGTCACGCAACACGACGGCAATATTGCCGTGGACAGCACGCTCGGCGTCGGAACGAGCTTCAAGATCTGGCTTCCGATGTTGGCCGATGCACCGGCTGCGACATCGATTGCTGCGCCCGAGGAACGGCGCCGCCTGCACATGCTGATCGTCGACGACGAGCCCGGGATCGCCGAAGTCACGGCACTGATCCTCACCGAACTCGGCCATGACGCCGAGGCATTCGAGAGCGTCGGCGAAGCCCGAAAGCGCATAGCGGTCGGCGCCGCTTTCGACCTGGTGATCGTCGATCGCGGCACGCTGGTCCGCGACGGCGCGCAATCGCTCGAAGCCGCGCGACTGTGTGGCCCCGAGGTGCCGGTGATCCTGATGCGCGAAGCCGGCGAGGCAAACGGGATCGTTGGGGCGGAAGCCTTCGGCTTTCTCGCCAAGCCATTCACGCCGCGCCAGCTCGGCGAGAGCTGCGTCGAGGCGCTCCAGCGCGGCACTGCGTAACTTCGCGAAGCTGGGGGTCGCGAATCACACTTCGGCGGGGGCGATCGGCGTCGGTACGTTGCCGGGGTGATTCGGCGCGACTCGGGACGGGGCTGCCTCTCGCTCACCCGGATGCAAGCAAAGCCTGTCCGTTTCCACGAGAATGTCGTGCCAACCTCGATGCTGGGCGCAGTGATCCATCAGCCGGCCTTCAGCCTGTTCCCGTGCGCTTCTGGAAGCGGGCGCGCGGGTGCTGGAGGCGATCGGGCGATCATCCAAACTGCCGGAATTGCTCTCGTTTGGTAATACGTCAAACGGCGCATACCGCAGCTGCAGCAAGGGCGGCACAAATGCCTCGTGGATCAGCCGCTTCGCAATCGCCTTGTCGGAATCGCCATCGGAACCTCCGTTGTCGCCTGCGCGAGCACGGCGACTGCGGCACCCGCGCCCAAGACGCGTCTCGTTTCCTGCGGCAGCGAGAGCTGCCTGCTGGTGACCGGTCGTCGCAAGGGCGCGGACTCGCTCGTCTCGATCAACGATCGACTGGTCTCGGTTGGGGGTCGTCGCGCGTGGCACGTTCGTGTGTCGCTCGCTGCAGTGCGGGAATTGACCTCGCCCTATGCGCGTAATATTGAAGTGACGGTAACACAGGCTGACGGCCATCAAGAATGGTCGGAAGATGCAAGCCTTCCGATCGGGCTTCTCGGCCACAATAATCTCGCGACGCTGGTCATCAGCGCGCGCTGAAAACTCGTCTCCTACTCTGGACTCTTGGCAGGAGTCCTGGGCAGCGCTATGGCGCGCGCAAACTGCCATGCGAGCGGTTTGCCTATATTGCCCAGGAGATGATTGTGATCAAAACAACAATCGCGGCGCTAGCCGCGCTTTCGTTCGCTGCTTCGGCTTCGGCCAGCGCGAACGACAACCCCTTTGCCAAGGACGCAACCGTCCTGAGTCTCAAGGGCCTCGACCTGTCGAGCGCCGAGGGCCAGCAGCGCCTCGCGATGCGCATGGACGTGGCCGCGCGCACGGTCTGCGGCGATCGGCTTGCGACCGTCCACCTCGAGCTCGACGCCCAGGCTCGCGAATGCCGCGCCCATGTGGTTGCGGATATCCGCAACCAGATCGAGTCGCATCAGGCGGCCGCTACCCCAACCTCGCGCACCCAGCTCGCGAGCCGCTAACGTCCAAAAATCCGGGGTACGATTGCGCTAGATGCAGTCGTGCCCCGTTCAAGTGCTTCGAGCCTCAAACCTGAGCCGTCATCCCCGCGAAAGCGGTCGAATTCGATCAGGTTTGGACAGTTCAATAGCCCCTCCCCTTCAGGGGAGGGGCTTAAGAAGGCAGATCGTCCAAACCTGATTGCGTTCTAGTCTAGAAGTTCTTGCTGAGCTCGAGACCGAACCGCCGCGGGGTCAGTACGGTCTGCTGGTAGTAGCGGGAAACGACGCCATCATTGATGATCCGGTTGGAGCGATCGTTGGCAACGCCGGTCACCGCGTATTTGTCGAAGATGTTGTCGGCGTAGAGAGTCACCTGCAAACCCTGAGCCTTGAACTTGTAACCGACAGAGGCGCGGTTGAGCAGATAGCTCGGAAGCACCTGGGCATAACCACGCAAGCCGATGCGGCTATAGATGTCACCGGTATAGGTGGCCGTCCAGTTCAGCGCGAGCGTATCGCCTGTCGGGTTGACCGGCAGTTCATAGGTCACGCCCAGCGCACCCGAATGCATCGGTGCGCCGGCCAGGCGATCACCGGAGAGCGCGTCGGTCTTTGCCGCGCCACCGATGCCATAAGCGATCAGGTCTTTGATATCCCCGGTCAGATGGGCATCGGTGTATGAATAGCTGCCATTGATCGTCAGGGCCGGCGTCGGCTTCGCGACGAAGCTCAATTCCACGCCCTGTGAAACGGCCGTGCTGCCGTTTACCGTGATGCCCGAGGCGCCGTTGACTGCGTTACCGGGGACCTGGATGCCGTCCCAATCGATATGGAATACTGCCAGTGAACCGCGGACCTTACCGTCGAACAGGCCGAAGCGGATGCCCAGTTCCTTGTTCAGCGTCGTATCCGGTCCATAGAATTGTTCGTTAGGCAACAGGCAGAGCTTCTGACCCGAACCGTTCAGGATCGCGGGCGTACAAGGCACGGCACTGGTATTGGCGCCGCCCAGGCGATAGCCCTTCGACACGGTGAGATAGGCCATCAGGTCTTTGGAGAATTTGTAGGAAGTGTTGCCCTTCCACACGACGCCGTTCTTGGACGCGTAGCTGTTGTTCAACGGGATATTGAGCGCGCCCGGATGATAAGCGGGATCGCCGTCAAACGGCCCGTCGAACATCGGCAGCGTGGAACCGCCTACAGTCGAAATCGCGTAGTGATAATAACGCATGCCGCCTGTCACTTGCCAATTTTTGGTGAAATTGAGCGTTGCCTCACCATAGATGGCCTTTTCATCCTTTCGCGAATTCGCGATCGAGGCATATTCATAATCATCGGTACGCAGCCCGTAGACGCCAGGGAAATTCACCTGCGCCCAGGCGTTGAAGCCCGGTGTTTCCTCATGATACGCCGAGTGGAAATTCTGCTTGTTGTAGAAGCCACCGATCGACCAGTTCAGCGGCCCTCCGTGCTTGGAAACCAGCCGCAATTCCTGATTGAAGCTGGTGCGGCTGGCGGTTCGCTTGTTGAAGCTGGCGAAGGTGGGGAACAGCTCATAGTCATAGTTCAGGTCGAGCAGCAGATCGGTGTTGTCGTTGAAGTTGTTTTCGGTCTGCTTGGTCCAGGCAGTGTCGGACACCAACTGGGCAAATCCGCCAATGTCCGCCTCGAGCTCGATCGAGTAAAGATCGGCCACACGGTGCGTGGGGTTCAGGAAGCGCTTGGTCGACACATAGTCGCCCGTACCGAACACGCCTCCGGTATTGGACTGCGAAGCGCCGGTGTCCGAGACCTGATGCAGCCAGCTGCCGTAGATCCGGAGCCAGTTGAAGGGATAAAGACCGAGCTGGGCGCGGGTCGAAAGGGTGCGCTCATCGTTCGCATCCTTCTTGGTGTGAAGATTGGCGGCGATCTGCTGCGGCGTGCCGAGGGACCCATACCAGGCGGGATTGGGGTTGCCCGTAGCGGGGTTCACGCCGATGATGTCGTGCTCGTAGCGGAGTTTGCCCTTGCTATTGAGGTAATAGTTGAGCGAGCCTGCCTCGTCCGCGGGATTGCCGAGCAGGCCGCCGGGCTGCGGATTAGACACGCCCGGCCGGTTCAGCAGAGCGACATAGTCGATGAAGCCGGGGTTGTTCCAATAGCCGACCGAACCGCGGAACGCGACCTTGTCTTCAAGGATGGGAATGTTGATCGTTGCATCGGCATTCACGCCGGGCTTGCTGGAATGACTTTCGCCGAAGACGCGGGCATGGGCGCTGCCCTCCCACTTCGTTGCGCTCGGACGATTCGGGATATAGCGAATCGCGCCGAACATCGTGCCGAGGCCATACAGCGTGCCCTGCGGACCGAGCAGCGTTTCCACGCGATTGAGGTCCAGGAACTTCATGTCGATGTACATCGGGGTTTCACCGAAATAGATCGCCTCGGAAGTGGACGTGGTGTTGGCATTGCTGTCGGCGTCCGCTGTGGTCAGGCCGCGCATGACGATGGTGGCGCCGGTGCTGCCGGTGTCGCGGACGGTAAGGCCGGGAGTGAAAGCAGCCAGATCGCGGACGGTATCAACGCGGTGTTCAGCCAGCGTGTCCCCACTGGCGGCGCTGATGTTGATCGGCACGTCCTGCAGTGTGATCGACCGGCGGGTGGCGGTGACGACGATCGTCTGGCTATCCTCGGGCGCGGCCCCCGCCGACGCAGCCGGGTCCGGTGCCGGGTCGGCGGCTCGGGCAGCGACCGGGGCAAGCCCGGAAAGCACGGTGGCGGAAAGCAGCGCCAAGCGAAATCCGGTATTCTTCATTACGGTCCCCTAAAAAGTTTGTGGGCTCTCCCGCGACCCTGCTGGCGCTCTTGGCGGCGCCGGCTTGAGCCGAATGCATTCACGTTCGTTCGGGGACATCGGCGCCATTCCTCGGCCCGTGTTATTAACAATTCCCCATTTCGTCATACTAAACATATAAACGGAGCGTTTTGCAAATGCGAAGTTTGACGTATGCGCGACGAGACCGTCATCCGCGTGTTCGACGGTTTGCACTCCGCAGAGCACGGCTCCGCGCCGGCACCGGAACCCGCGACGGCCTTGCTGCACTTGCGAAGCTTCACGTCTCTGCTAAGGATTTTCCGGAAGGTCCTCCCGGGGAGGGAGGGCAATGGCAAAGCACTGCGTGCGCAAGGGCGCCTGAACGACCGCACATGACAAGCACACGCCGAGCTGCGGCCCAGGCCGGACCAGAATGAGTCGCTGATCATGCCGCCTAGCGATATCGCCGGCACGCTCGCGGAGGCGCGCTCCGCACTCGTCCGGGGGGATTTCCCCCGCGCCGCCCGTTTCGCGGAAAATCTCGGTAAGGCCCATCCGGATCAGGCGGAGGCCTGGTTCATCCTGGGCATGGCGCTTTCCGAAACGGGTCATGTCGCCCATGCGCTGGCACAGATCGAGCGCGCGGTGGCGCTGGCCCCTGACAATGCCGAATATCTGGCCCAGCAGGCCCGGCTGCTGGTGCTATTGCGGCGCGAGGACGAGGCCCGGGCCGCGGCAGCGGCGGCCACCCGCGCCGACAGCAGCGATCCGCTCGTCCTTGACACCATCGGCTGCGTCCAGGCGCGTCTTGGCGATCACGGCGCTGCCGTAACGCTGTTCGAACGCGCCGTCGCCGGTCAGCCCGATAATATCGGCTTCCGCTTCAACCTGGCCGCCAGCCTCGGCTTCTTTGGGCGCGTGGCGGAGGCCGAGGCTCAATATGAGGCGATGCTGGCACGCGACCCCGTCAATGGTCAGGCGCATTATGGTGTCGCCGGCCTGCGCCGCCAGACCTCTGAGGCCAATCACCTCGCACGCATCGAGGCCGCCATCCCCAGGGCGCGCGACCACGACGATTCCGTCCGGCTGAATTATGCCGCGGCCAAGGAATATGAGGATATTGGGGATGCCAGGGCCGCCTTCGCGCATCTCGATGCCGCCAATCGCGCGCACAAGGCCCGGATCGGCTATGGCCATGAGCGCGATGCGGCGTTGGCGATGGCACTGGAACAGGCTTTCGAACGCCCCGATTATTTCACCGGCCAAGGCCTGAGCGATGCCGCGCCGATCTTCGTCACCGGCCTGCCGCGCACCGGCACCACGCTCGTCGATCGGATTCTCGACGCGCACCCGCACGTCACCTCGCTCGGCGAGTTACAGGCAATGCCCCTGGCGTTGAAGCGCCTGTCGCAAACCGGGTCCCGACTGGTGCTGGATACCGAGACGATCGCGGCGGCGGCCGACCTGTCGCCCTGCGCCGTCGGTGAGAGCTATATCGACCAAGCCCAGATGAAGGCCGGCGCCAGCGCCGCTCTGCGCGAGGGCCGTATCCTGCTCGACAAGTTCCCGCTCAACTTTCTCTACATTGGCCACATCGCCAGAGCGCTGCCCCAGGCCAAGATCATCTGCCTGCGCCGCCAGCCGCTCGATAGCGTGTGGAGCAATTACAAGCATCTGTTTGCGCTCAATTCGCCTTATTACGGCTGGTCCTACGATCTGATGGATACGGCGCGATATTACGCCCTGTTCGACCGGCTGATGCGCTTCTGGCAGAAGCAATTCCCGGGCCGGGTGCTGGAGCTGAGCTATGAGCAATTGACCGCCGATCAGGAAGGACAGACCCGCGCGCTATTGGCGCATTGCGGTCTGCCATGGGACGATGCTTGCCTGGATTTCCACGGAGGAACCGGAGCCGTGGCTACCCCGAGCGCCCAGCAGGTGCGTCGTCCTATCAACCGCGATTCGGTCGAACGCTGGCGCGCCTATGCTGCGCATCTGGACGAAGTGCAGAGTTTTTTCCGCGAGGTGGGAATCATCTCTGCCGATCCATCGCCCACTTAACCCCCTTGCACCGTCAAGGGGTGACCCACTTCATACGGATCGCGCTGATGACGGCATCGGATCGTCAATATCTCAGGCGCTTTGGCGGCGCGGCCGGATCCTGGCGATCAGGGGCTGGAACGGAAAGATCGTCTGCTCCCAGATCGAGAGGCGCTGGCGCTGATCCTGGCCGACGATCGCAGCCTCGCCCTCGCGATAGGTACCGAAGATACGATCGATCAGGATCAACGAGTTCCCATAGTTGCAGCGCGTATCCTCGAAGGGTACCGAATGGTGCAGGCTGTGGTTGCGAATCGTCGTGAAGAAGAAGGAATAGAACCAGGGCGGGTCGGAGCGGACATTCGCGTGGGCAAAAGTAGATACCACGCCCAATATGCTGACCGCGCAAAAAATGGCCGAACTCTTGAGATCGAACAGCGCCACCACGCTCAGGCTGATCAAGAATAATTCGATCGGATTGCCGACATAACCCTTCATCGCATTGAGCTGCGTAATATGGTGATGCGGCGCATGAGTCAGCCAGAACGGATGCCAATCATGCATGATCCGATGCATCCAATATTGACCGAACTCGATCAGGAAGACCACGAGCGCCACCTGCAGGAAGAACGGCATATGCGCGGCCCAGTCGGTCGTGATGCCGAGCGCTTTCTTGAGCGCCTGGAGCGGCTCCCTGGCCAGGGTTTCCGTCAGCCAGTCGATCACGGTGTAGCTTAGGATCACATAGAAGAGATCGGTGGCGAATTCGGTCTTGTTGAGCCGCCAGCCCGCATGCCGCTCGAAGAAGAACTCGAGCCCCAGAACGAACAGCGTGATCGCCACGCCGGCCGCGATGCCGGTAATGGGATTTTTGGCCAAAGGCTCAGGCGCAAAATACCAGAACAGGCACACGAAAACGATCATGGCCGGTGGGATCAGATTGACCAGGGTCTGCCCTAACCCGCTCCCGCGCCGCAGACCGCCCGAAGGAGAAGCGCTACTGGCCAGCTGCCGATCCACCAAACATCTCCCTTATCCGGCCGGCGCGCCGGCCCAACGCTCCCGATCCTCTCGCTGGTTCCGCCGCACTCGAGGGCGACGGACGGCACGGTATCAATATTACGATTTGCGTCAATAGTATTAATTTGGGCGGGTCGGCGCCGCGGTCCACCACGAAAGCGTGTGCACATCATGCGCGGTGGTCCAAACGCCGGACGGTGTATAGCGCAGCGCCCCGCTGCCGGAAGCCTTGCCCGCGCGCGCGAGTATCTCCATCGTATTCGGATCGATCACCGCGAAGGTCTGATCCTCGGTGGTCCGGAGCCAGACCTTGCCGCCACCCGCGTCGATGTCGCCATAGAGCAGAGTCTTTCCGACCTTCACGCGCCCGGACACTGCGACCGTGGCCGGATCGACTCGCGCGACGGTGCCGTCCCCCTGTTCCTGCACCCAGACCGCGCCCTCGCCCGCGGCGAGAAAGCCCGGCTGCAGTCCCAGCTTGACCTTGCCCGTCACCATCTCGGTCTTTGGATCGATCCGCTGCAGCGACTGGGTCGTGCTGCTGACCGCCCACAGGGCGTCGAATCCGAAGGCCATGTAGAAGCTGTCCGGATCGACGCTGATGGTCGCCGTCACCTTGTTGGTCGCCGGATCGATGCGCGCGATCTTGCCAGTGGCTTCGGACGGAACCCAGATCGATCCGGCGCCCGCAACGACGTTCAACTCGCCTTTCGGATTGGCGATGCCGGTCGGCAGGACCGCCTGGACTTTCGCGGTTTGCACGTCGATTCGGTACAGTTCGCCGCCCTTGCAGTTCGCGACCCAGAGCGAGCCGAACGCCAACGCCATTGCGCCGCACGGCCGCGGCACCTCGACCGACGCGCGCTTACCTTCGGTCGACCATTGCTCGACTCGCCCGGCGTTGGTGGCCCACACGGTGTTGCCGTCGACCACCAGAAAGTCGGCAAAGCCGGGAACGCTGATCGTCGCTTCGTTCATCGGGATCGGGTCGGGCGGCGCCGCGGCGCAAAGCGCGACCGACGACAGCATCAAGGCACTCAGCTTCGTCATCCATTCACTCCTGTCCGATGCCGTTGTTCAGTCATAACGATACGGGTTCCTGTCGATCGTCGTCGTTCCGCGCGTCTGGTTGCAGAGGAACACCGTCCCCGTGAAGTAGATGCCCGGCTGAGTAATCGTCTGCGCATAGGCATAGGCTTCGCGCAGCTGCTGCACGGTCATCTGCACGGGCGCCTCGTCGGGTTGCCAGGTCATGCCATAGGGATAGTCCTGTCCGTCCTTGCTGATCTCGACATGGCAGCCCATGACATGCGTCACCGGATGGGTGTCGCAAAACGCAATCAATCGCTTCATGCTGTCGAACCACGGCTGCCAGAAACTGATGTAGCAACGCCCCCGGTAGAACATGTCCCCGGTGAACAGGATCTGCGTGTAGCTGTCATAATAAGCGAATTCGGAAATGACATGACCTGGCGAACCCCAGATCAGGATATCGCGGCCGCCAAGGTCGAGCGTCACGCGTTCTTCCGGGAAATTGGTCATGCCCCAGAAGCCGACCATTTCTTCATGCGTCAGGCCCATGTAGCGGGTATTGGGGCGGTCCGCGAACTGGTTGGTCGCGGCATAATGATCGGCGTGCAGATGCGTGAAAGCCACCAGCAATTCCATGCTGGCGGGATCGCGGCCGTTCCGCCGGCACCAATCGTCGATGCACTTATCGACAATGCCGCGCAGATCCCAGTCGTTGCGCAGCTGCACGAAACCTTCATCGAGCAGAAGCACGCGGTCGTTGCCGAAATAGAGCGGCGCGAAAGGGGCCTCGTAGCTATAGGCCTTGTTCTGCCGCAGGATCGCTGTGTGCGGATTATACCAGTGAATCTGAACGGGCGGATCGATATTGTCCATGCACGATGCGGAGCCGCAGATCCATTTCTGCGGGAAGCTGCCCGCCGCAGGAAGATTGCGTTTGAAATCGATCGATGCGGGCCGGGCGGCCGCCGAGGCCGCGCCGGCAAGGCCGGTGAGCGCGGCGCCGGCGAGCGGAAGCGCAGCGGTCGCTGCTTGGTAGGTCAGGAAGCTGCGACGATCCATGATGGCGGTCCTTGTCGTCAGAACGGACGCGGCGGGTTGATATTGGGCACGCCCTCGGGCCAAATCTGTGTCTTCTGGTCCGGGCTGACGCCGTTGAAGAGCACGAAATCGGGCCGGATGAGCATCATGTCCTTGCCCCGCACCTCGCGGGCAAAGCGGAGCGCTTCCTCGATCATCTCAGGTGCCATCTCCAGCACGCGCTCATAGGGTTTGTAGGTCGCGAAACGCGGATAATATTTCCCGGGCACGAACATCATTTCGACATGGCCGCCGAGAATCCATTTGATCGTGTGGTTCGCGGCAAACGCCTTGAGCCGTTCGAGCGAGGCGACGAAATCGCCGTCATTGCTGATGTTGATCTTGCCGGGGAACAGCAGGTCGCCGGTGAAAAGAATGTCGCAATAGCGATCGTAGAAGCTCACGCCGTCCCTGTGGGTGCCCGGCGTCGGGAGCACGTCGATCATGCGGTCGCCGAGATCGATCCGGCCTGCGGCGAGCGGCCAGTTGCTCCCGAACGCGTAAAAGCGCTTCATCGCTTCGAGCGGCTGCGGAACGATGGTCGTGTCCTGCCGTCCGGCAAACTGAACGAGTCCCTGGTTTTGCGCGATGTCCTCGCCGGAGGTCAGCGCAACGGTCAGCGGCACGCGGCTTCGTCCGCGCGCCTGTTGCCAGCGCGCGATGATCGCATCCACTGTCTCGCGCAGCGGATAATGGCGCGCATCCGCGGTTGCGCCGCTGTCGATCAGCAGTGCGCCGGCATTGCCGAAGAGCAGATAGGTGAACGGGGCTTCCCAATGGACGCAGACATTCTGGCGCAGGACGAATGTATCTTCGTTATACTGCACGACCTGGACGCGCGGATCGCGGTTCTTGGCGGCGACGTTCGACCCGTAGGTCCAACGAAAGGCGAGATTGCCCGGCGCCGGGCCGTCGCACGCATAATTGTGGGCCACGGCCGCCTTACGCTGCAGCGGCAAGGCGCTGTCGGTGTTGCGGACACCGAAAGGATTATATCCTAGATCGGGATTGCCATTGGGATAGGCGCGCCCGGTCGCCGATTGCGGGTTGCCGGATAGCGTGGAATTGTAGGTCTGCATCATCGAATTCTCCCCGCTACCAGGCGGGTTCGCCCGCCAGGCACAGCGCTTCCGATGCATGCTCTCCCCGAAGATGCGCCTCGCAGATCCGATGGATTCCGCCTGCGCTGCTGCGATGATATCGATATTACCAATCATCGCAATAGTAATAATGTTGGCTGGACAACGCCCGGCTTTGCGGCAATGCTGCAGTGCGAAAGGGGACGAATCATGCTCATCGGCATTCGCGGCGTGGGACGGTTGGCGCTGCTGGCATGCGCGCTCATGGCGGCATCGTGTGCGCCTTCCGCGGACAAGGCGCCGCCGCCGCGCACCGAGTTCAGCATCGGCTGGTCGATCTACGCGGGCTGGATGCCGTGGCCCTATGCCCAGCAGGCCGGAATCGTGAAGAAATGGGCCGACAAATACGGGCTCAAGATCAACATCGTCCAAGTGAACGACTATGTGGAGTCGGTGAACCAATACACTGCCGGCAAGCTCGACGGCGTGACGGTCGCGAACATGGACGCACTCACCATCCCTGCCGCCGGCGGCAAGGACACCAGCGCGATCATCGTCGGCGACTATTCGAACGGCAACGACGGGATCCTGCTGAAGAATGCCGATAGTCTGGCCGCGATCAAGGGCCGGCAGGTCTATCTCGTCGAGCTGTCGGTCTCGCACTATCTGCTCGCGCGCGGTCTCAATTCGGTCGGCATGGCGCTGAGCGACGTCAAGACGGTGAACACGTCGGACGCCGATATCGTGGGTGCCTATTCGGCGCCGGCGGTGACGGCGGCGGTCGCGTGGAATCCGCAGCTTTCGACGATGAAGGCGACGGCTGGCACGAAAGAGGTGTTCAGCTCCGCCGACATTCCCGGTGAAATCCTCGATCTGCTGGTCGTCGACACGGCGACGCTGAAAGCCAATCCCAAGCTCGGCAAGGCGCTGGCCGGGATCTGGTACGAGACGACTGCGCTCATGAAGCGCCAGGATGCCGAAGGAAAAGCCGCACGCGCGGCGATGGCACAGCTGGCGGGCTCTACCCCGGCCATGTTCGACAGCCAGCTTTCCACCACCTATCTCTATGCCGATCCCAAAGCAGCCGTGGCCGCCACCTCGGCCCCCGCGCTGATCACCACCATGACGCGCGTTCGCGACTTCAGCTATTCGAAGGGGCTGTTCGGCCAGCAGGCGAAATCTGCCGATGCAGTCGGCATGGAATTCCCGGGTAACAGGACTCTGGGCGATCCCAAGCACATCACGCTGCGCTTCGACGCGAGCTATATGCAAATGGCGGCTGATGGTAAGCTTTGATCGTCGGGCGGGGTTCGGAAATTCGGTGTCATGCGCTGGGTGAACCGACGCATCCGGCGCGGCCCGGCGATCCTGCTCGGGGCGCTGCCGATCCTGCTGCTGGCGCTGGTCTACCTCGTCGTCGCGGCGAGCCGGCACGCAGTCAATCCGAACGACAAGATCCTCCCGCTGCCCGGCGACATGGTGACGGCGATGGCGTTGCTCCTGCAGCCGGACCCGCTTTCCGGACGGCTGCTGTTCTGGGCCGACACGCTCGCCAGCATGCAGCGGCTCGGCATCGGCCTGGGCATCTCCACGCTGTCGGCACTGAGCGCCGGGCTGCTGCTTGGTGTCTTGCCGCCGATACGCACCACCTTCGGCCCCCTGGTGACGAGCATCGCCGTGATCCCGCCGATCGCGCTGCTGCCGATCCTGTTCATTGCCTTTGGCCTCGGAGAGACGGCGAAGGTCGCGTTGATCGTCGTCGGAATCGCGCCGTTCATGATCCGCGACGTAGCCGCGCATGTCGCTGCGCTGCCGCGCGAGCAGATAATCAAGGCGCAGACGCTGGGCGCCAGCAGCTGGCAAGTGCTGCTGCGCGTGGCGCTCCCGCAGGCGATGCCGCGGCTGATTCAGGCGGTGCGGCTCTCGCTCGGTCCGGCGTGGGTGTTTCTGATCTCGGCCGAGGCGATCGCGTCCGACATCGGTCTCGGTTACCGGATCTTCCTGGTGCGTCGTTATCTCTCGATGGACGTCATCCTCCCCTATGTCGCCTGGATTGCACTGCTGGCGATCGCGACGGACCTGCTGCTGGCATGGTCCAGCCGCGCGCTGTTCCGCTGGGCGCACGGAGCCGCTCATTGAGCGCATTGCTGAGCCTCCGCGACGTCTGGGTCGAATATGGCGACAAGGTCGTTCTCGAGCGCGTCAATCTGGACATCGCAGCGGGATCGTTCGTCTCGATCATCGGCCCGTCGGGCGCCGGTAAGAGCAGCTTGCTGCGCGTGATCCTGGGGCAGGAGGTTCCGACGCGCGGCGCGATCCTGCTCGATGGCACGCCGCTCACACCCGAGTGCGGGCCGGATCGCGGCGTCGTGTTCCAGCGCTATTCGGTGTTTCCGCACCTCTCCGCACTGGACAACACGCTGTTCGGGCTGGAATGTGCGCAGGCTCCCTTCTTCGCGCGCCTGTTCGGCGCGCGACGCCGCGCCGCGATCGCCGAAGCTAAGGAGATGCTGACCGCCGTCGGCCTGAGCGACAGCATGCAGTTGTACCCCGCGCAAATGTCGGGAGGGATGCAGCAGCGACTCGCCATCGCGCAGGCGCTGATCAAACGGCCGCGCATATTGCTGCTCGACGAACCTTTCGGGGCGCTGGATCCGGGAATAAGGGCGGACATGCATGCACTTATCACGCGTTTGTGGACGGATTATGCGCTGACGGTGGTCATGGTCACGCACGATCTCAGAGAGGCTTTCACGCTCGGCACCCGCGTGCTTACGCTCGACAAGCGCCGCAACGATCCGCACGCGCCGCATCGTTTCGGGGCGACCGCGGTCTACGACCTGCCGCTTCTCAAGCGCGCTCCGGCGCCGGTCGAAGGTGACTAAAGTATTACACTTGACGTGTTTTGTAATAATTGAGAGAGTCCTAGAATGAGTACCGAACCGACCAGTCTCGCCCGGCTCAGCATGAGCCTTCCGGCGGAACTGTTTCGCCAGCTGGATGTGATGGTCGAAGAACGCGGGCTGCCTTCGCGATCGCAGCTCATTGCGGAACTGATCCGTCACGCGCTTGCGGAACATGAGGCATTCACGCGCCCCGAAGCCATGCTCGCGGGCACGATCACGCTCGTCTATCGCGGCGACCGCGGCCGCGTGCGACAGCAGCTGGCGCAGACCCAGTCCGACTATCTCAAGGAAGTCATATCCTCGCAGCACGTCTTCCTCGAGGACGATCAATCGCTCGAAGTGCTGCTGGTGCAGGGACCGGTCACGCGGCTGAAGGGACTGTGCGATGCGCTGCGGAGCGTGCGTGGCGTGCATCAGTTGCAACTCGTCACCACTACCGCGCTGCTCCCGCCGCTGCACGAGCAGGACGGCGTGAAGAGTGAGGAAAGCGGAGTATCGGACGGCGATCCCAAATCCAAGGTCGCCGCAGCATGACGGCGGCGCTTGCCGATCCCATGGCCGCGCGCGACCATGCGCGCGCGATGGCGGGAACGGTCGTCGAAGCGATGCCGCTGTTGCCGCCGGTCGCGGACGACCTGCCCGACGGCGTATCGGCCGAAGACCTGCTGTGGGAAGAGACGATCGCCGCCGGCGGCTATGCGACGCGCCGGCTGGCGCGCGGTTCGCGTCTTCGCCTGATCGACTTGGCTGGCGACGCCTGTGCCTCGTTGCTGATCTTCAACGCCGAGATGCCGACCGAGCGGCTCAATGTCGCGGACACCGTGAAGATCCAATGGAACGCCTATCTCGGCGCAGGCAAGCTGCTGCTGTCCGACCTGGGCCGCGTGCTGATGAGCATCCTGGAGGATGGCGCCGGCACGCACGATGCCTTTTGCGGCACCTCCAATGCGGCGACCAACCAGGCAAAATATGGCGAGGGCCGCAACAGCGGCAGCTTTCCAAACGGGCGCGACCGGCTGCTGCTCGGGTCGGCGAAACATGGGCTGCAACGGCGCGACGTCCATCCGTGCGTGAACCTGTTCAAGGGCACGCGAATCGAAGCGGACGGAACGATCACGCCGCTGGTCGGCCCCTATGAGGCCGGACGAACGATGGTCCTGCGCGCGGAAATGGACGTGATCGTGGTGATCGCCAACTGCCCGCATGTGCTCGATCCGCGCAACGAATGGACCGTGACTCCGCTGCGCGTCTCGGCGTGGCGGGGGGCAGTCACGCCCCCCGACGACGCAGTCCGCACCGCGACGCCCGAGGGGCTGCGCGCCTTTCTGAACGTCGAAGACTATTTCCGTCGCTAGGCAAGCAAGGGGGCAACCATGACTGTCGATGCGCAGATTTCCGGCCTGTCCGGCACGATCGTCCATGACGAGGTCGTGCCCGCGCGCGCGCCCTGGCTGCGCCATGTCGCGGCGGGGCAGACGCTTCGCATCGTCGATCTGGAAGGCAACCAGGCCGTCGACTTCCTGCTCTATTCCGCTGCCGACGACAGCGAGCGCTACAGCATGCAGGACACGGTCGCGGCGCAGCGCAATCTGTTCCTGCGCGCCGGCACCGTGTTGCGCTCGAACGAGGGGCGCGCGATGATGACGATCGTCGCGACCGCGGTCGACTATCACGACACCATCGGCGGCGCCTGTTCGTGCGAATCGAACACGCTGCGCTACGGCCATCACACCAAATCCCAGCATGCCTGTGTCGAGAATTTCCTCGAAGCCAATCTGAGCGAAGGCCGCGGCAAGCGCGACATCGTTCCCAACATCAACTTCTTCATGAACGTGCCCGTCGAAGCCGACGGCGCGCTGGGCATCGTCGACGGCATTTCCGCGGCGGGACTGACGGTCGATCTGCGCGCGGAGATGGACGTGATCGTCGTCGTCTCCAATTGTCCGCAGATCAACAACCCCTGCAATGCGTTCAATCCGACACCGGTACGGATGATCGTAGCGGCATGAGCTTCGACACGGTCCTGGTCGCGAACCGGGGGGCGATCGCTACCCGGATCATCCGCACATTGCGCAAAATGGGGCTGCGCTCGGTTGCCGTCTATTCCGAAGCGGACGTCGACTCGCTCCACGTGTCGCAGGCGGACGTCGCGGTCTGCATCGGCCCCGCCCCCGCGGCGGAGAGCTATCTCGACACCGCCGCCATTCTGAAGGTCGCGCGCGACACCGGCGCGGGCGCGATCCATCCGGGCTATGGCTTCCTGGCGGAGAACGCCGATTTCGCCGAAGCCTGCGCCGCAGCGGGTATCGTCTTCATCGGGCCCACGCCGGAGAACATCCGCACCTTCGGCCTGAAACACAGCGCGCGCGCGCTCGCGGCGGAACATGGCGTGCCGCTGGCGCCCGGAACCGGGCTGCTGACCGACGAGGAACAGGCCGCGCGCGCCGCTCGGGAGATCGGCTTCCCCGTCATCCTCAAGGCAACGGCCGGCGGCGGCGGCATCGGCATGCGCATCTGCGAGGACGAAGCGGCGGTGCGCCAGGGCTTTGCCGTCGTGACGCGGCTGGGCGAAGGCAATTTCGGCGACGCCGGCGTGTTCCTCGAACGCTATGTCGGGCGCGCACGCCACATCGAAGTGCAGATCTTCGGCGACGGCACCGGCCGCGTCATGCCGCTGGGCGAACGCGACTGCTCGCTGCAGCGCCGCAACCAGAAGGTCGTCGAGGAAGCGCCCGCGCCGAACCTGCCCGCCGCGATCCGCGACGAACTCATCGCGTCCGCGGTGCGCCTGGGCGAAGCGGCGCGCTATCGCTCGGCCGGCACAGTGGAATTCCTCTACGATGCCGAACGGCAGCAATTCTTCTTCCTCGAAATGAACACTCGTCTGCAGGTCGAGCATGGCGTCACCGAGGAAGTGATGGGCATCGATCTCGTCGAGTGGATGATCCGCGGCGCGCTCGAGGATTTCGCGTTCCTCGACGCCGCGCCGCCGACGCCGCGCGGCCATTCGGTGCAAGTGCGCCTGTACGCCGAGGACCCTGCTCTCGACTATCGGCCGACGTCGGGCACGCTCACCGGCGTGCGCTTCCCGCCCGACATTCGCGCCGAGACCTGGGTGATGGCGGGGACCATCGTCAGCGCCTGGTACGACCCGATGCTGGCCAAGCTGATCGTGCACGCGCCGACGCGCGCGGCAGCGATCGCGGCGATGCAGGCTGCACTCGACCAAAGCCGAGTCGACGGAATCGAAACCAATCTGCGCTGGCTGCGCGACGTCGTCCGCGACGCGCGGTTCGTCGAGGGCGAGGTCTCGACGCGCCTGCTCGACACCATCGCCTATCGCCAGAACAGCATCCGTGTGGTGAGCGGCGGCACCGCGACGACGGTGCAGGACTGGCCGGGCCGTCAGGGCTATTGGGCGGTCGGCGTTCCCCCTTCGGGTCCGATGGACGACCGGTCTTTCCGGCTCGGCAACTGCCTGCTCGGCAATAGCGAAGGCACGCCCGGGCTGGAGATGACCGCCAGCGGGCCGACCTTGCTGTTCAATGCGCCCGCCCGACTGTGCCTGACGGGTGCCGATTTCGGCGCCAGGCTCGATGACGTGCCGGTCGAGCGCGGCACAGTGATCGAAGTGCGCGCAGGCCAGACGCTCGCGCTCGGCCGCGTCTCCGGCGGCGGCATGCGGGGCTATATCCTGTTCGAGGGCGGGCTCGACATCGCGCCCTATCTCCAGAGTTACAGCACCTTCGAGCTCGGCCAGTTCGGCGGACATGCGGCACGGCGGCTGCTCGCGGGCGACACGCTGCACCTGGGCACGACCGATGTGGGTACGCCCCTGCCCGCGCTGCCGATGCCGGATTTCACCGGGACCTGGACGCTGCGCGTGCTCTACGGCCCGCACGGCGCGCCGGATTTCTTCACCGACGGCGACATCGCCACGATCCTCGCCGCGGATTGGCAGGTCCATTACAATAGCAATCGCACCGGCGTCCGCCTGGTCGGCCCCAAGCCGCAATGGGCACGGACCGACGGCGGCGAGGCAGGGCTGCATCCGTCCAACATCCACGACAACCCCTATGCGATCGGCGCCGTCGACTTCACTGGCGACATGCCGATCATCCTGGGGCCCGACGGCCCTTCGCTCGGCGGATTCGTCTGCCCGTTCGTCGTGATCGCAGCGGATCGCTGGAAGATCGGCCAGTTGGCCCCCGGCGATCGGCTGCGGTTCGTCCCGGTGACAATCGCGGACGCGGCGGCCGCAGAGGAGGCGCCGGGCCGCGACATCGCGACGCTGTCGCCGATCCTCGCCGACCTGCCCGCCACGGGCGCGCGTCCGCGCACCGTCTATCGCCAACAGGGCGACCGCAACATCCTGGTCGAATACGGCCCGATCGTGCTGGACATCGAGCTGCGGATCCGCGTCCACGCGTTGATGACCGAGCTCGAGCGGCAGGACCTTGCCGGCGTCATCGACATCGTGCCCGGCATCCGATCGCTGCAACTCCATTTCGACGGCAGCACACTCGACCAGCGCGGCGCGCTGGCGGCGCTGATCGCGGCCGAGGAGCGGCTGGGAGACCTCGAGGATTTCTCGATCCCCTCGCGCACCGTCCACCTGCCGCTCAGCTGGCGCGACCCGGCGACGATCGAGACGATCGAGAAATATATGGGCGCGGTCCGCGACGATGCGCCGTGGTGCCCGGACAATATCGAATTCATTCGCCGCATCAACGGGCTGCCCGATGCCGACGCCGTCGAGGGGCTCATCTTCGATGCCAGCTATCTCGTCCTGGGTCTCGGCGACGTCTATCTCGGCGCGCCGGTGGCAACACCGGTCGACCCGCGTCACCGGCTGGTCACCACCAAATACAACCCGGCGCGCACCTGGACCCCACCCAACGTCGTGGGCATCGGCGGCGCCTATATGTGCATCTATGGCATGGAGGGGCCCGGCGGCTATCAGCTGTTCGGCCGCACCATCCAGGTGTGGAACGCGCACCGGCAGACGGATGCGTTCATCGAAGGCAAGCCCTGGCTGCTGCGCTTCTTCGACCAGATCCGCTTCTTCAAGGTAAGCGCCGAAGAACTGGCCGACTGGCGCCGCGATTTCCCCAGCGGCCGCCGCTCGATCCAGGTCGAGCAATCCGAATTCCGGCTGGCCGACTATCGCGCGTTCCTGGCGGAGCATGCGGAATCGATCGCGGGCTTCGAAGCGCAGCGCCAGGCCGCTTTCGATGCCGAACGCGCCGAGTGGCAGCGGCGCGGCGAATTCGACCGCGTTTCCGAGCTGACCGACGGTCCCGAAGCGGGGGGTCCCGCGGCCGCCGCAATCGAAGTCCCCGTCGGTGCCGACCTGATCGAGGCACCCTTCGGCGGGAGCGTCTGGAAGCTGCTGGTCGCGGCCGGCGACAAGGTCAAGGCGGGGGACGTTATCGCCGTGATCGAGGCAATGAAGATGGAATGTCCGCTCGAGAGCCCGGGCAGCGGGACCATTGCCGCGCTCTATATGCAGGAGCGGCAATCCCTGCAGCCCGGTACGCCGATGCTGGCGCTGAGACGCCATCCATGACCGCGCTGCACCGGCGCGGCGTGGCCGCGATCGCCGATGCCGTGAACCAGGGAACCTCAAGCGCGGTCGCCGTGGCGGAGGAGACGCTCGCGCGGCTTGCTGCCTATGACGCGGTTCAGCCGCAGATATGGATCAGCCGGATCGCGGCCGACGATCTGCGCGACGCCGCGCGCGCCGTGGATGCGCGCGTCGCGGCCGGCGAGCGGTTGCCGCTTGCCGGCGTGCCCTATGCGGTGAAGGACAATATCAACGTCGCCGGCTTCGAGACGACGGCGGCGTGCCCGGCCTTTGCCTATCGGCCCGACGCATCGGCCGAAGTGGTCGAGCGGCTGAACGCAGCCGGCGCGATCTGCATCGGCAAGACCAACCTCGATCAATTCGCGACCGGCCTGGTCGGAACGCGCAGCCCTTATGGCATCCCGCGCAATGCCTATGATCTGGCCTATGTCAGCGGCGGGTCGAGCTCGGGGTCGGCGGTGGCCGTGGCAGCCGGGCTCGTCGGCTTTGCCCTGGGCACCGACACGGCGGGTTCGGGCCGCGTGCCTGCGGCGTTCAACCATCTGATCGGATACAAGCCGAGCAAGGGCCGGTGGAGCACGCGCGGCCTCGTCCCCGCGTGCCGCACGCTCGACTGCATCACCGTGTTCACCGACAAGGTTTCGGATGCGCGGCTGGTCGACGATGTCGTTGCGGGCTTCGACGCGGCCGATCCCTTTTCGAAAGCGCTGGCCGATCGCGCGATAGGGCGTGCGCGCATCGGCGTGCCTCGGCGCGATCAGCGGATGTGGTTCGGCGACAGTGAGTCCGAATATCTTTATGACCGCGCGCTCGATACGCTGGCGGCGACCGCACAGATCGTCGAGCTCGACATCACGCCGCTGCTCGAAGCCGCGCAGCTGCTGTACGGCGGCCCATGGGTGGCGGAGCGCACGGCGGCACTGGCCGAACTGCTTGCGAGCAACCCCGACGCGATCGACGCGACGGTCCGCGAAGTCGTGGCACCGGGCGCCGACATGACCGCGGTGGCGCTGTTCAACGGCATCTACCGGCTCGCCGAATTGAAACGCCACGCCGACGGCCTGTGGGACACGGTCGACCTGTTCGCATTTCCAACTACGGGTACGACCTATCGCGTCGCCGAGCTGCTCGCGGCGCCGATCGCGCTGAACAGCAATCTCGGCCGCTACACCAATTTCGTGAACCTGCTCGACATGGCGGCAGTGGCCGTCCCAGCCGGCTCGCGGTCCAACGGGACCGGATTCGGCATCACGCTGATCGGTCCCGCCGACAGCGACCATGGCCTGCTCGCCTTCGCGGACGATCATCTTGCGGCAGCCGAGCTGCCGTGCCCACCACCGCTCGATCTGGAGGGAAAAATGCAAAGCGTGAAACTTGCCGTCGTCGGTGCCCATCTCAAGGACATGCCGCTGCATTGGCAACTCACCTCGCGGAACGCGACCTTCGTCGGCGCCTTCGAGACCGCGCCGACCTACCGCCTCTATGCGATGGCGGACAGCGTTCCGCCCAAGCCCGCGCTGGTCCACAGCAACGATGGCGCACCGATCGCGCTCGAAGTCTATGAACTCGACGTCGCGGCCTTCGGCAGCTTCGTCGCCGAGGTCCCTGCCCCACTGGCGATCGGGACCGTGACGCTGAGCGACGGCAGCAGCGTCAAAGGCTTCGTCGCCGAGCCCCGCGCGCTGACCGGGGCGGAGGACATTACCAGCCTCGGCGGCTGGCGCGCCTATATCGCGCGCGGCTGATGGAAAACGGCCGGGCACGCCTTCCAAATCCAACGAAATTGACCAAATTGACGGTCGCCATGGCGTCGTCGTTTCGCTCGTTTTGCGTGTCGAAATGACGAGGTGAGTGACAGCAGCGCTGGCGCTGGCGGGCGACCGCGAGCGGCTGTCGGAAACGTGAATCGAGCCATGAGTCGTCTGCCTGCCGCAGCGGCATGGTGCGGAGTCCCGCGATTTGTTCCCCGTTTGTTTCACATGGCCGGCGTAACGAGAACACTCCTACATCGCAAGGCGAGGCCCGCCGGGGGAACGTGCCCGTACGTCCGATGGTCGGAGAACGACAAACACCGGCCATTGTAGACTAGCCGGATGCGGGAACGAGCGTCGAAATCGATCAAGTCGAATCGCAATGCAAGCCCCTCCCCTTCGGGACCCGATCGAGACGTTTCTTGCCGACGGGAGGCAGCAAACAAACGCGAACGTCGACCTGGAGGGCATCGGACGCCTGACGCAGATTCTTGAAAAGTACGAAGAGTTAATCAAGCCGATGAACTGACGAGAGCCCCGCCTAACCCGCCGGGCTTTTTCGTGATAGCCAGCAGTTAGTCATGCCGACGGGAGTGGTTCAATGGGCCCTTATAATTGGTCGATGCGCCATGCATCGATGATCCTGTTTGTCGTAAGCGCTGTCATCTTCTTGATAGGACTCGGGCAAGCGGTGATGGCACTGAAAAACGCGGTTGGGGGTAGCTTTATCGCGGGCGAACCTATGAGCAGCGGGCTTGTCTCATTCCTGATGTTTTTGTCCGGGACATTTGCGGCCTTCGGAGGCGCTGCCCTTCCCTTCTTGGGCGCAGTTGCAATCAACCGATGGGATAGGAGAAACGGTTGATTGGGTCACTCATGTACAAGCCCCTCCCCTGGAGGGGCGGGGCTTAAGAAGCTAAGCGTCCAAACCTGACCGTGTTTCCCTCTAGAAACAGAAGGCGACCTTTCATGGGTCGGGTTGCGGGCAGGAGCGAGCCTTGCTTGCGTCCTCTAATCGCAAGGCTTCACACGGCGACACGAGGAGCGCAGCTCAGCTGGGCTGAGCCGCGCTCCTCTGGGCTCAATAGTCCATCGCCGGCATCGGCGCGGACTTCTCCTCCTTGGGAAGCTCGGCGACGAGTGCCTCGGTAGTGATGAGCAGCGACGCGACCGAGGCCGCGTCCTGGAGCGCGGTGCGCACGACCTTGGCCGGATCGATCACGCCCGCCTGGACGAGGTCCTGATATTCGCCGGTCGCGGCGTTGAAGCCCCGGTTGTAGTCCTCGCTCTCGAGCAGCTTGCCGACGATCCAGGCGCCGTCTTCGCCGGCATTGTCGGCGATCTGGCGGGCCGGCGCGCGCACCGCCCGGCGGACGATGTCGATACCGGACTGCTGGTCGTCGTTCGCCGCCTTGAGGCCCTCGAGCGCCTTGAGCGCGCGCAGCAGCGCAACGCCGCCGCCCGGCAGGATGCCTTCCTCGACTGCGGCGCGGGTGGCGTGGAGCGCGTCGTCGACGCGGTCCTTCTTCTCCTTGACTTCGACTTCGGTGGCGCCGCCGACACGGATCACCGCGACGCCGCCGGCGAGCTTGGCAAGGCGCTCCTGGAGTTTCTCGCGGTCATAGTCGCTGGTGGTCGTCTCGATCTGCTGGCGGATCTGAGCGACGCGGCCGTCGATGTCGGACTTGGTACCGACTCCGTCGATGATCGTCGTATTGTCCTTGTCGATCACGACCTTCTTCGCGCGCCCGAGCATGTCGATCGTGACGTTCTCGAGCTTGATGCCGAGGTCCTCGCTGACGACATTGCCGCCGGTCAGGATCGCAATGTCTTCGAGCATCGCCTTGCGACGATCGCCGAAGCCCGGTGCCTTGACGGCCGCGACTTTCAGGCCGCCGCGGAGCTTGTTCACGACCAGCGTGGCGAGCGCCTCGCCCTCGACGTCCTCGGCGATGATCAGCAGCGGCCGGCCCGACTGCACGACCTTCTCGAGCAGCGGCACCAGTGCCTGCAGGTTCGAGAGCTTCTTCTCGTGAATCAGGAGATAGGGATCGTCGAGCTCAACCTTGAGCTTTTCGGCGTCGGTGACGAAATACGGGCTCAGATAGCCGCGGTCGAACTGCATGCCCTCGACCGTCTCGAGCTCGGTTTCGAGGCTCTTGGCTTCCTCGACCGTGATTACGCCTTCGTTGCCGACGTTCTCCATCGCCTGGGCGAGGATGCGGCCGACTTCGGCGTCGCCGTTGGCCGAGATCGTGGCAACCTGCGCGATCTCGCTGTTGGCGCTCACCTTGCGGGCATGGGATTCGAGGTCCTTGACCACTGCGTTCACGGCAAGGTCGATGCCACGCTTGATGTCCATCGGGTTCATGCCGGCGGCGACGGCCTTCGAGCCTTCGCGTACGATCGCCTGGGCGAGCACGGTGGCGGTGGTGGTGCCGTCTCCCGCCTTGTCGTTGGTCTTGCTGGCGACCTCGCGCAGCATCTGCGCGCCCATGTTCTCGAACTTGTCGGCGAGCTCGATCTCCTTGGCGACGGTGACACCGTCCTTGGTGATGCGCGGCGCGCCGAAGCTCTTGTCGATCACGACGTTGCGGCCCTTGGGGCCCAGCGTCACCTTCACTGCATTCGCAAGCGTATCCACGCCGCGCAGCATGCGTTCACGCGCGTCCGACGCAAATTTCACTTCCTTGGCAGCCATTTGGCTCAACTCCTTTCTCGTGTCCTTCCTGTGTTGAGTGTGGCGGTCATGCCGCTTGTTTGAGCTGAACCTGCGGTTCGATCACGCCGAGGATGTCGCTCTCCTTCATGATCAGCAGGTCCTCGCCGTCGATCTTGACCTCGGTTCCCGACCATTTGCCGAACAGGATGCGGTCGCCCGCCGCGACCGAAAGCGGGACGAGCGTGCCCTGGTCGTCGCGCGCGCCCGGGCCGACGGCGACGACTTCACCCTCCTGCGGCTTTTCCTTGGCAGTGTCGGGAATGATGATGCCGCCCGAGGTCTTCTCCTCGGCCTCGATGCGGCGGACGACCACACGGTCGTGCAAGGGGCGGAAATGCATGCATAACCTCCGAATGCAAAACATGAATGTGATGTCACTGGCGTTCGTTCGAACGACAGGCGAGCGCGAATTAGGAAAGCCGATTTTTTGGTTCAAGCACCGCAACGAAATTTTTTTGGCACTCGATGGAACCGAGCGCCAACACCGCGCTCCGCCGGCCCGAGCCGCCATCCGATGCTCTTGACGAAGCGTCGAGCTTGACCAAAATTTGGTGCGGGACCGTCGGTCCCGATGAGAAAGGAGCGGCATCAGGAAAGGAGGACGATCGTGTCGCAATCAGTCTCCCGCTTTCTCCACCCGTTCGACGTCGCGCGCCATCCCAGCCTCGAGCCCGAGGTCAAGCGCGCCATCTTGGCCCGCTGGGCATCCGACCGGTCCGCAGTCGCGGACAAGCCCGCCTTGCGCAAGCCGCCCGGAGCGCGCCGCGCCGTTCCGGTCGATGACGTGTTCGCGGCATTGCGTTCGCTCGACAGTCCGACGGGTGCTGCGGGGATGTCGCCGTAATGGCCGATCGCGCCTTCATCGCCCAACTCGACGGCTATGGATTGACGATGGCGGAGATTCATTACTACCGCCCCGATGCCCCCTCATTGCTGCAGCTGTTCGTCTGGCAGGAATATGACCTGGCTCCGCGCTTTCCGGTGCTGTTCGATTTCCTCGACCATTGGCGGCGCGAAATCGAGGCCGCGCTCCATTCGGTGCGGATCGTACATAGCCAGCTGATCAAGCCGGCCGAATGGCGCGCCGTCGACGGAGTGATCTCGATACCGTGACGCGGAGCCCCATCCAGCGTTGGCGGGAACGCGGTGGCCGAACCGTCCACCTCGTCCTGCCGTTCGATGACATCATGGAATTTGCGCTTGCGCTGCTGGCGTTGTCACCGCGCGAGTTGCAGGCGCTCGAATGGACCTTTGCCGATCGCAAGCGGCTGCTCGATCATTTCCTCGCGTCGGGCAGGACGGCGCAAGGCGCGAACCCCGAAAAGCTCGCCAGCATGCCGATCGAACTCGCGCTGCCGCAGCGCGACGTCGATCGGCTGCAGCGGTTTGCACGGCGCGAACTGCCCAAGTCGGCAAGCAACGCTGCAATGATCGATCGCGTGCTTGCCGCGCTCGACGGGGCCTCGCATCGCGGCCGAGCCGAGTGAGGCAACGAAGGCCGCGCGCTATCGGTGCAGAAACGGAGCCTCGCCCAATCCGTCGAACACGAACTGAACGGCGAGTCCCGCCAGCAGTATGCCCGAGACCCTGCTGACGACGTCGGTGCCGGTCGGACCAAGCAGCGCGATCAGGCGCTCCGACGCGCGCATGGCGGCGAACGTCAGGATCAGACATGCCGCTACCATCGCGATTACGCCCGCCGCTTCCAGCCATCCGGCCGTGCGGCCCATTACCAGCACGGTGGCGGACAAGCTCCCAGGTCCCGCGATCAGCGGAAAGGCTAGCGGAAAGACGGCAATGTCGCCGGGCCGCTCCGCGTCGCGTTTTTCGGTCTCGCTGAGCGACGAGAGACCGGGACTTGCGAAGGTGAGCGTCAGCGCCTGGAGGAACAGCAGCAGGCCGCCCGCGACGCGGAACGCCGGCAGCGAGACATGGAGGAGCGCGAGGACGGCACCGCCGCCGATCGCAAACAGCAGCAACACGACTCCGGCAATCGTGACTGACCGCAGCGCCAGGCTGCGCCGTTGGCGACGGTGTACTCCCGCGGTCAGGCCGGCAAAGACGACGGCCGTCTCGACCGGCCCGATCGTGACGAACAGCGTTACGAAGGCCGAAAATATGCTTGGAGTGACATGCATAGAGGCGGATCGAACGAAGCATGGCTTCCGCCGGCGGGGCCAGGAGCGCCGTCAGCGGAATGCCTTGTCACGGATAAGGTCGGGAGCGGCGAGCGCCGCCCCCGGTAAGTCAGATCGTGGAGGTGTCGACGTGCGGAGCGGTCGGCGCCGCCTTCACGGGGATCGCCGTCCCCGTGCCGGATTTCGGGCTGGCGGTGCCGCAATCGCCCGAGCTCGCCGATACCAGCTTCGGCTGCTGGCCTCCGCCTTGCGACGTGACCTGCCAGCTCCGGCTGCAGACATGCTCGCCGTCGTTGGTCGAAACGAAACGATAGCTCACGGTCCCGGCAGGCATCCCGCCGAACCCGGCGAGGCCGGGCTTGGCCCAATTGCCGGCGGGTTGCGTCTGCAGGATCTGGAACTGGCGCATCATTGTCGCCGCCTGGCGATCCATGTCGGCAAAGATCCGGGCGAAGGCCGCGAACGGCGCGTCGTCGAACCAGTCGACGACGCCGATCGGCGCGATGGCCAAGATCGGATCGATCCTGACTTTCGGCGCGACGTCTCCCTTATATTGGATGTGCGCCACCGAGCCGTCGGGCAGGCTGACGGCCATCACATGGGTATCGTTACTTGCCGCCACCGCCGCGCCGGCGACGCAAAGCGCCGCAGCTCCGGCCAAGACGGCTGTGCGAAGTTTTCGCATCGATCGTCCTTTCTCGAAGATGAAGGGAGAGCAAAGATCCATGTCGCGGAGCTGGACGCCGACATGACTCGTGTCCGGCTCCGCTGGCATGCGCGCGCGGCGTCAGGCCGCTTTGGCGTTCACTGCAATCCGGCGGACATTCTCGTTCGACGCCGCCGATTTGGGCAGCGTGACGGTGAGCACGCCGTTGCGGAAGGTAGCGTTCGCCTTGTCGACCTCGATGCCCTTCGGCAGGCCGATCCGGCGCTCGAAGCGGCCGTAGCTGCGCTCCGAATAGCCGCGGTCCTTGTCCTCGACTTCGGACTTCTTCTCGCCGCGCAGCGTCAGCACGCCGTCTTCGAGCGTGAGTTCGACATCCTTTTCGTCGAGTCCGGGTAGCTCCGCGGTGATGCGGATTTCACGTTCCGTCTCGCCCAACTCGACGCTCGGCCAAGCCAAGCCGCGATCGAAGCCTGCGAGCGAGGGCATGCCGAATCCGCGGAACACATCGTCGAACAAGCGGTCCACCTCGCGGTGGAGCGACGATAGCGGATGCTCTGCGCGGCCGCGCTGCGCATCGACAGGGAGCCGGTTGTCCTGCCGGCTCCAGGGGATCAGATCACGGATTGCCATGGTTCCTTTCTCCTTTCCTGGCTGGAAGTTGGTTGACCCACCGGCGGCCGGCGCCGCCGGTGGTTGCATCAGGCTCAGGCCGCCTCGCGGGCCTTCGTGCTGGTAGCTTCGATCCGATCGTTGGCGCTCGCCCGCCCGATCTCGATCTTGCGCGGCTTCATTGCCTCGGGAACGACGCGCTGCAGGGCAATGCTGAGCAAGCCGTTCTCGAACTCGGCCGAGCGCACTTCGACGAAATCGGCGAGCTGGAAGCGGCGCTCGAACGGACGCGCGGCGATTCCGCGATGCAGGTAACGGCCCTCGTCCTTGTCCTCGGGGCGCTTGCCAGTGACGGTCAACAGGTTCTGCTGTGCGACGATTTCGATGTCGTCCGGGCGGAAGCCAGCGACCGCCAAGGTGATGCGATAGCTGTCCTCGCCGTCGGCGGCGATGTCGAATGGCGGATATCCGTCACTGCCATCGCCGCGCATTCCGGATTCGAGCAAATCGAAGAGGCGGTCAAAACCGACCGTCGAGCGCTTGTATGGCGCGAAGTCGAAATTCGTTCTCATCTCCAAACCCTCCTCAAAGAGCAATCTGGGCATGAGATGCGCCGGTAAGAGAGCCGGCGCCCTCTATGTCCAACCGGACCCGAACATGGCGCCCGGCAGGGCTAAAATGGGCAGCGATTCTTGCCGTTCAAGGTCTCTGATTAGACCAGCGGTGCCCGACCATATTCGACGAGATTTGCCATGTGCCCACGCCCTTCCGGCGGCGCGGAACGAACCTCCATTTCCGACAGGAGGAGCCATTTGCGCGTTGGCGAGCAGCTGGCCAGCGGCGCAGCTGACAACGGTTCGTCGCACGAGACGCCCGAATTGTCCGCTCTCCGAGAGGTGAACGGGAGCGTTAATGCGACAGACAGGTTGATTTGAACACGCAGGCCCGGCCGGGGCGGCGGTTCACAGGGAGACGCTCGATGCGTGTCATTTCCAGGAGGCCAGCGATGCGCTTCCTCATTACCATATTAGCTACCACTGCTGCCTCGAGCAGCCTGTCGGCGCAGCAGCAGCCCGCCGCGCCCAATCAGACCATCGTCGTGACCGGGCCCGAGCTCGGCGCGATGACCGAAGGGCCGCAGGTGAAAGGCGTCATCTCGGCGCGCAATGGCGACAAGATCAAAGTCACGACCGCCGATGGCACCAGCATGATCATCGCCGTTACCGATTCGACTCGGATCACCGCCAATGGCGGCCTGTTCGGCAGCAATCGCAACAAGCTCGCCGCGGACTCGCTGCTCAACGGATTGCCGGTTACCGTGAAGACCTTGCAGCCGGCCGACGGACAGCCGGGCGGAAATCTGGTGGCGAGCCAGATCAATTTCCGGAACAGTGACCTGAAGACTGCGTCGATGATCCGCAACGCGACCAATCAGCGTTTCGAGGAACAGACTGCGGCAACGGAAGCGCTGCGCGGCCGCATGGCAGATATCGACAAATATAACATCAAGAGCACGACCAACGTGCACTTCGATACCGGAAAGGCCGAGCTTTCGGCCCAGGACAAGGCCGAGCTCTGCTCCACGGCAAGCTCCGCCCAGGCGACTGAGAATGCGCTGCTGCTGGTGGTCGGCTACACCGATGCGACCGGCAGCGACGACTTCAACCAGGAGCTCAGCGAGAAGCGCGCCAATCGCGTGATCAACTATCTACAGCAGAACTGCGGATGGAAGCCCTATCGCATGCTCACCCCCACCGGAATGGCCAAAGCCGATCCGCTGGCGAGCAACGACACGCCCGAAGGCAAGGCACAGAACCGCCGGGTGGCAGTGAATATTCTGGTCAGCAAGAGCGTCGACGGCCTCTAAGCTGGACGGGCGGGGAGCGGCCAGGCTTCTCCCCGCCCGGCTACTCCACCGTCACCGACTTCGCCAGGTTGCGCGGCTGGTCGACGTCCGTCCCCTTCGCCACGGCGACGTGATAGGCGAGCAGCTGGACCGGCACGGCATAGACCAAAGGTGCGATCAGCGGATGGACCTTGGGCATGGTAATCGTCGCCATGCAGCCTTCGCCGGCCTGGGCGATCCCGTCATAGTCGCTGATCAGCACGACCTTGCCGCCGCGCGCCTGGACTTCCTGCATGTTCGACACGGTCTTGTCGAACAGCGGACCGGAAGGCGCGATCACGATCACCGGCACGGCGTCGTCGATCAGCGCGATCGGGCCGTGCTTCATTTCGCCCGCGGCATAGCCTTCGGCGTGGATGTAGCTGATCTCCTTGAGTTTTAACGCGCCTTCGAGCGCGAGCGGATAGTCGGTGCCGCGCCCGAGATAGAGTACGTCGCGCGCGCCGGCGATGGTGTGCGCCATTGCTGCAATCGCTTCGTCATAGGCGAGCGCGGCGTTGAGCGACGCCGGCGCCTCGGCCAGATGGCGGACGATGGTGCGCTCGTCCTGCCGGCTCAGCCGGCCCTTGGCGCGCGCGAGGTTCGCGGCGAGCGCGGCGAGCACCGCGAGCTGGCAGGTGAAAGCCTTGGTCGACGCCACGCCGATCTCGGGGCCGGCGTGCGTCGGCAACAGCAGATCGGCTTCGCGCGCCATGGTGCTGGTCGGCACATTGACCACCGCGGCGATCGTCTGGCCCTCGCTCTTGGCGTGACGCAGCGCGGCGAGCGTGTCTGCGGTCTCGCCCGACTGGCTGATCACGATCATCAGCCCGCCCTCTTCCATCACCGGCGCGCGATAGCGAAACTCGCTCGCGACATCCAAGTCGACCGCCACGCGCGCGAACTGCTCGAACCAATATTTGGCGACCATGCCGGCATAGAAGCTGGTGCCGCACGCGACGATCGTCACACGCTTGATGGTCGACAGGTCGTAGTCGGGGATCGGCAGCGTGACGCGCTCCTCCATCCGCTGGAGATAGGCGCGGAGCGTCTGCGCGACGACGATCGGCTGCTCGTAGATCTCCTTGAGCATGTAATGGCGATGGTTGCCCTTCGAGATCAGCTCGCCCGTGACGCCAGAGATGGTGATCGGGCGTTCGACTGCGTTGTTCGCCTTGTCGAAGATCTGCGCACCATCGCGCGTGATCACCACCCAGTCGCCCTCCTCGAGATAGGAAATGCGCTGGGTGAGCGGCGCCAGCGCAAGCGCGTCCGAACCGAGATAGGTCTCGCCCTCGCCATAGCCGACGACGAGCGGCGAGCCGAGGCGCGCGCCGACCAGCAGGTCCGGATGGTCGCGGAACAGGATTGCGAGCGCGAACGCGCCGTGCAGCCGCGGCAGGACTTCGGCTACGGCGTCGGCGGGCGACATGCCGGCCTCGACTTTCTCGCTGACGAGATGCGCGACGACTTCGGTGTCGGTCTCGCTTTCGAACGTGCGGCCGCGCGCCATCAGTTCGTCGCGCAGCGGCTTGAAATTCTCGATGATGCCGTTGTGCACCAGCGCGACCTGGCCAGTCGAATGCGGGTGCGCATTGTTGGTGGTCGGCCCGCCGTGCGTTGCCCAGCGCGTGTGCGCGATGCCCGTGTTGCCGGGAAGCGGATGCGACGCAAGCTCCTTGCCGAGGTTGAGCAGCTTGCCCGAGGCGCGGCGGCGATCGATCAGCCCGTCGTGGTCGGTGGCGATGCCGGCGGAATCATAGCCGCGGTATTCGAGCCGCCGGAGGCCGTCGAACAATCGTTCCGCGACTTCTTCCTTGCCGACAATTCCAACGATTCCACACATTTGCCAGTGCCTTCTTTTATAGCGTGTACGGAACGCGGATACCCAGCATGTTTGCCGGGAAATCCTTGTTATTGCGAGTCACCAGGATACGGCCGGCAACCTGCGCCGACGCCAGCGTGAGTGCATCGGCGAGTGTCAGCCGCTTGCGTTCGACACGCAGCGACGCGGCACGGCGCGCGACTTCCTCCGAAATCTCGGTGACGGTGAAATAGCTGAGGAAGCGCTCGGCGCGGCCTGCATCCTCGGGGAGCGCGCAGGTCATGATCTCGGCCCAGGTCAACCGGCTGATGTAGCGGCGCTTGTAGCGCGCAAGTTCCTTCTGCGCCTGGTCGATGCCCTTGAGGGCGTCGATCAGGATGTTGGTGTCGAACGCTGCGTCGCTCATTCTGACGCCCGTGGTCCGAACAAGTCCGCATCGCGCGGCGCCACTCTCGCACTGTCGGCGCGGAGCCGGCGCTGTTCTTCGACGCCGTCGCCGAGATCCCGGCGATCCTTCCACATCCCGAAATAGCGTTCGATCCCCTCGCCGCTCTCGGCGCGGAACGCCGTCACCGCCTCGCGCAACAGCGCCGCGCGGGACTTGCCTTCCTCAGCGGCGCGGCGGTCGAGCCACTGCACATCGTCATCGGGAATGTCGGCGAGGAAGCGCATTGATATCTTGATATCATATCATGATATCAAAGCAAGAAGCGATCGCTTCAGTGCGGGAAATTGGTGTCGATGAAACCTTGGGCGAATTCGCGCGGGACGGGCTCGGACTGATATTTCGCCACGAAACTTTCCCGCCCCTTGATCCAGAGCTCGCGAAGCGCGCCGGCCATGCCCTCAGGAAACCCCATCCGCCTCACGACGATCTCGCGCCAGCTTCCGTCGAGGCCGAACATTTCGCGGAACGCGGGTTCGCGCGCGGTAAGTCCGGCGTCGTCGTCGGGAGGGAGGTGGCCGATGGCGTCGAGCACAAAGGCGTCGACCAGTTCGAGGAACGGCTTGCCGGCATAACGGTCGTTCATTTTGCCGCCTTTCGCGCGCGCATCACTGCGCGGAACTTGCTCGCCCAGCCTGGCTTCACGGCCTGCTCGCCGCGCCCAAGCGCCAGCGCACCCGGTTCGACATCGCGCGTGATCACCGATCCCGCACCGACGATCGCCTCGGCACCGATCGTCACTGGCGCGACCAGCGCGCTGTTCGAGCCGATGAACGCGCCTTCGCCGATCACCGTCTTGTACTTGAAGAAGCCGTCATAGTTGCACGTGATCGTGCCCGCGCCGATGTTCGAGCCCGCGCCTATCTCGGCGTCGCCGAGATAGGTCAGGTGGTTCGCCTTGGCGCCGCGGCCGAGCCGTGCCGCCTTGAGTTCGACGAAATTGCCGACATGGCAGTCGGCTTCGAGCACTGCGCCGGGGCGCAGCCGCGCGAAGGGCCCGACCGCGGCACCACTTTCGATCGTCGCGCCTTCGATATGGCTGAATCCGCGGATCGTGACCCCATCGGCGATGCGTACGCCGGGCCCGAAGACCACATTCGGCTCGATCGAAACGTCGCGCCCGAGCATCGTGTCCCAGGCGAACCAGACAGTGTCGGGCGCGGTCAGCGTCGCGCCTTCGGCCATCGCCTGAGCGCGGCGGCGTGCCTGCCATTCGGCTTCGAGCGCGGCGAGCTCGGCGCGACTGTTGACGCCAGCGACGTCATTGGCGTCGGTCTCGATCACGGCGGCATGGCGGCCGTCGCCGGTGGCCAGCATCACGATATCGGGCAGATAATATTCGCCCGCGGCGTTGTCGTTCTCGATGCGCCCGAGCAGTGCGAACAGATCGGCTGAGCGCACCGCCATCAATCCCGAATTGCACAGAGTCTCGGCGCGCTCCTCGGGCGAAGCGTCCTTATATTCGACCATCTTGGCGATGCGGCCGTCGGGCGCCGCGATTACCCGGCCATAGGCGCCGGGATCGAGCGGGCGGAAACCCAGCACCACCGCCGCCGGCGCATCCTCGGCATGCAGCCGATCGAGCATGCGCCGCATCGTCGCGGTCGGCACCAGCGGCACGTCGCCATAGAGAACCAGCACGTCGCCGTCGAAACCCGCGAGTGCCGCTTCGGCCTGCTGCACGGCGTGACCGGTTCCGAGCTGCTCGACCTGATACGCAGTCATGACGCCGTGCGGGGCTACCGTTTTTTCGACCTGTTCGCGCCCCGCGCCGACCACCACCACGGTCCGCGCGGGCGCCAGCGCGGCAACGCTGTCGATCAGATGCAGCAGCATCGCCCGCCCGGCGAGCGGATGGAGCACCTTGTGCAGATCGGATTTCATGCGCGTGCCCTTGCCGGCAGCAAGGATGATGGCGGCGACGGGGTCAGTCACAGGCACTCTCTTGGACGGCCAATGGTCGCGCGGCCCTGCCACGAACGCCTTGCCAATGCCATAGCGACGCGGCCATGGGCGGCGCCATGGCAGACTTCCCCTTCGACATCGTCGGGTTCGACCTCGACGGCACGCTGTTCGATACCAGCTCCGATCTCGCCGACGCCGTGAACCATGTGCTCGGACATATCGGTCGCGCGCCGTTGCTGCTGCCCGAGATCCTGCCGATGATCGGCCAAGGCACGCGCCACATGCTCGGCCAGGCGCTCCAGGCGACCGGCGGCGCCGACGATCTCGATCGGCTGGTTCCCGAGCTGATTGCTTATTACCAGGACAATATCGCCCGCGGCACCAAGGCCTATCCCGGGCTGATCGAGGCGATGGACGCGCTAGAGGCCAAGGGCGTGAAACTCACGATCGTCACCAACAAGCTCGAACATCTTTCCACGCGATTGGTGGCCGCGCTCGGGCTCGACCACCGTTTCGCAGTCGTGATCGGCGGCGACACCATGGGACGGGGCGGCGCCAAGCCATCGCCCGCGGGGATACAGGAAATGATCCGCCGCGCCGGCGGCGGCCGCGCGGCGTTCGTCGGCGATTCGGTGTTCGACATCGCCGCCGCGCGCAACGCCGGCATTCCTTCGATCGCGGTCGCGTTCGGCTTCGGAGTTGGCGACGTCACCGCGCTCGGCGCCGATGCGGTGATCGAACGCTATGATCAGCTCGTGCCGACGCTCGAGCGGCTTGGGGCTACTTCGGCCGCGCTGCCTGCGCCTTGATGTGATAGCCGACCAGTTTCGCGCTGCCACCGTCGATCCGGAACACGAAATTCTCCTCGGCCATGCCGCGCGCGTATTTCGACTGGTAGATCAGCGTGACGAAATGGCCGTTGGTCGTCACCTGGTCGTTCCAGCCCGGGGCCTCGGCCGATTTGAAATCGCCGAGCTGGTTGTGAATATTGCTCAGGAGCTCGGTCAAACCCTTTGCAGGGCCGGCATTTTTCATCAGGCGGTCGGAATTGGCGTAGATCGCGTCGAACGCGCCGGCATTGAGCTGCTGGTGAAAACTGTCCGCCGCGGCAGTCGCGATCGGCACATCGCTGGCCGGCGAACAGGCGCTTGCCATGGCCATCATGAACGCAACACCGATCTTGCGCATCGCTCCCTCCGATTGCCGAAACGCTGGCACAGCGCCGGGCGGCTGTCGATGGGTCACGCCCGCACGCCGGTCTTATGCGATCGTACATCAGCCCCCTACCCGCGGCGTGCCGGGATGGATTAGAGGACAGTCATGCAATTCCTCAGCCTGCGACGCATTTTCGCGCTGGCGCTCGCCGCGCTTGCCGCCTGCGCGACGTGGCTGATCCCCGACAATCTCCAGGCGGCGCTGGTCGTGCTGATCGTCGCGACCGCCGCGGTGCTGGCCGCAACGGACAGCGACGATGCGGTATCCGAGCTCGCGCCACCCGAACCGCCGGCAGCCCCGGCGCCCGACGCCGTGTCCGAGCTGATCGAAGGGCTCGCCGATCCGGTGCTGCTTGTGGCCGCCGACGGCACGGTGGCGCGCGCCAATTCCGCGGCGCGGACGCTGCTCGGCCAGCACATCCTCGCCCAGGACGTGCGCGTCGCCATCCGTCATCCGGCAGCGGCCGGTCCGCTTGCCAGCACCGGCGACCAGCCGGCGAAGACGCATCTGGTCGGGCTCGGCACGCGCGATCAGCGCTGGGAAATGCGGGTCGCGCGGCTCAGCGACGGGCGGCGCATGGTCGAACTGATCGATCAGACCGACAGCTATGCGACCGAGCGCATGCGTGTCGATTTCGTGGCCAATGCCAGCCACGAGTTGCGCACGCCGCTTGCTTCGCTGATCGGCTATATTGAAACGCTGAGCGAAGACGCCGGCGACGATCCCGGCACGCGTGGCCGTTTCCTGAAGATCATGCACGGCGAGGCAAGTCGCATGGCGCGGCTGATCGAAGACTTGATGTCACTCAGCCGAATCGAGGCCGAAAAATACCGGCTGCCGGATGAAGAAATCGAAATGGGGCCGCTGATCCTGCGTGTGTGCGAGGAACTGGGAGCGACCGTCGGAGGCCGCGCCGACGATCTGGTTGCGGATGTCGATGCCGATGTGACCGTGCGCGGCGACAGCGTGCAGCTGAGCCAGCTGCTCCACAACGTGATCGGCAACGCGTTCAAATACGGGCGTCCGGGAACGCCCGTGCGCGTCAGCTTACGCGAGGAAGGGTCGATGGTGCGGGTTGCCGTGACCGACGAGGGCGAGGGCATCGCGCCCCAGCATATTCCGCGGCTCACCGAACGATTCTATCGCGTCGATTCAGGGCGCAGCCGCGCAATGGGCGGCACCGGACTGGGCCTCGCGATCGTCCGGCACATCGTCGAACGCCACCGCGGCCGCCTCGATATCGCGAGCGGAGTCGGCAAGGGCACCACTGTGACCGTGATGTTGCCGACCTACGTGTCATGAACATGTAACGCATCGCGCCGAGAGGGCATTCGCAAAGAATCGATTCCCGGGGCCGATTCGAATTCTATCCCGCAGGAGGGCGGTCATGTTCGGCAGATTGCTGGTTGCCGGCGCGTGCGCGCTGACGCTTGCTGCGTGCGGCAACAGCGGTGCATCGCGCGAGCAGATCAAGATCGTGGGCTCCTCGACGGTCTATCCATTCACCACTGCGGTCGCCGAGAGTTTCGTCAACGCCAATGCCGGCATGAAGCCGCCGGTGGTGGAATCGACCGGCACCGGTTCGGGCTTCAAGCTGTTCTGCGGCGGAGTCGGGCCCGAATACCCGGACATCAACGATGCCTCGCGCCGCATCACCAAGCGCGAATATGAAACGTGCGCCAAGAATGGCGTACATGGCGTGCTCGAAGTGCCGATCGGCGCGGACGGCATCGTCATCGCACAGGCGAAGAGCGGCCCGGCGATCGCGCTCACCCAGCAGGACCTGTACAAGGCGCTTGCCGCGAATCCGGAGGGGAAGCCCAACGCCAGCAAGACCTGGCACGACGTCAACCCGAGCCTGCCGGCGATCCCGATCCAGGTCTATGGTCCGCCGTCGACCAGCGGCACGCGCGACGCCTTCGCCGAGCTGATTCTGGGCCAAGGCTGCAAGAAGCTCGATCCGAGCACCGCACAACTCGAGACCAGCGACGCAACCGCCTTTGCCGAGCGTTGCACGCGCATCCGCGACGACGGTGCCTATATCGATTCCGGCGAGAACGATAATCTCATCGTCCAGAAGCTGGCCGGCAACGTCAACGCGCTGGGCATCTTCGGCTATTCGTATCTCGACGAGAATCAGGACCGGATCCACGCCGTTCCGGTCAATGGCATCGCGCCGAGCTACAACTCGATCCTGCTCGGCAGCTACCCCGGTTCGCGGCCGTTGTTCCTCTACGTCAAGAAGCAGCATCTGAACGCAGTGCGCGGGCTGCAGCAGTTCCTGGGGACCTATGAGACGATGTGGACGAAGGACGGGCCGCTGATGAAGCGCGGGCTGATCGCGCTCACTCCGCAGCAGCAGCATCACGCCGCGGACGTCATCGAACGGGGGATTGTGCTCAATCCCGACGAATTGCATTGAGGCTGACGGCCGCCGCACCCGCCGCAGTGCAGCTTTTCTGGATGAAGACCGCTTCGTGAGTCCCTTCGCCCTTCTGCTGATGCTGGCCGGCCTCGGCCTGATCGCCTGGCTGACCTCGCGCGCGCGCGCAGCGATGTTCAAGCGCCAGGGCGGCCGGCGGATGCATTCGCTGCCGTCGCAGCATGGCACGTTCGTCGCGATCTGGACGATATTGCCGGCCCTGTTGTTCCTGATCCTCTGGGCGACCCTGAGCCCTTCCCTGGTCGATCAGCAAGTACTCCAGGCGCCTGCCGCGGCGCAGCTGCCGCCGTTCGGATTCGAGCGCGCGTCGATCCTGGCCGAAGCACGGCGGCTCGCGGCCGGCAGCGAATATGGCGCGTTCAATCCGCTTGCCGACACGCTCGCGCCGGCAATGCGCGCGGCGCAGCTCAAATATGGATGGATCGGCGGGGGACTCACGCTGCTGCTGGCGCTCACCTGCGGGGGAATCGCCTATCTGCGTATCCGTCCGCAATTCCAGGCGCGCAGTCATGTCGAGAGCACCGTGTTTGTCGCTTTGTTGCTCGCGTCGCTGATCGCGATCGTCACCACGGTCGGTATCTTCGCGTCGCTGTTGTGGGAGTCGGGGCGGTTCTTCGCAGTCGCTTCGCCGATCGACTTTCTGTTCGGGACGCACTGGAGCCCCCAGGTGATCGATCCGGTGCGCCCCGGCAAATCGCTGGGCGCAGTGCCGCTGTTCTGGGGCACCTTCTTCATCGGCGCCGTGATCGCGATGGTGGTCGCCATCCCGCTCGGGCTGATGAGCGCGATCTACCTCACCCAATATGCCGACCCGCGCGTGCGCACATGGATGAAACCGATCCTCGAGATCCTCGCCGGTGTGCCGACAGTGGTCTACGGCTATTTCGCCGCGCTCACGGTCGGGCCGGCGATCCGCCAGATCGCCGTGGCGCTCGGCGATCCCTTCGCATCGTCGGAAAGCGCGCTCGCCGCCGGGCTGGTAATGGGCGTGATGATCATCCCGTTCGTGTCGTCGATGGCCGACGATGCGATTGCAGCGGTACCGACGGCGATGCGCGACGGCAGCCTGGCGATGGGCGCGACCACTGCGGAGACGATCCGCCGCGTGCTGCTGCCAGCGGCGCTTCCCGGCGTGGTCGCCGGCGTACTGCTCGCGGCGAGCCGCGCGATCGGCGAGACGATGATCGTGGTGATGGCAGCGAGCGGCGCACCGAACATTTCGCTCAATCCGTTCGAAGGCGCGACCACCGTCACCAAGCAGATCGTCGACTTGCTCACCGGCGAAGCCGAATTCGACAGCCCCAAGACGCTTGCCGCCTTCGCGCTCGGCCTCACGCTGTTTTGCGTGACGCTGCTGCTCAATGTCGTCGCGCTGCACGTCGTCAAACGGTATCGCGAAGCCTATGAGTGAGGCCCGCCCATCCATCGCCGAGGCGGGGGAGCGCGCGCCGACCGACTGGCGCGCCGCGGCGATGCAGCGCCGCCTCCGCCGGCGCTACGCGAGCGAACGCCGCTTCCGGCTGTGGGGCCTGGCCGCGGTGGTGATCTCGGCGGCGTTCCTCGCCTTTCTGTTGTTCACCATGGCGGCGAGCGGGATCGGCGGGTTCCTGCGCTCCGAGATCGCACTCCCGATCGACCTCAAGTCGGCGGCGCTGCCCGTCACCCCGGAGCAGTTGCGCAGCCGCGGCGCCGATTTCGCGCTGGCGAGCGCGGGACTCGAGAATTTCGTCGGCGTGGCGGTGGTGCGCGCCTTCGGTCCCGAGGGTGGGGATCTGGTTGCCGACAACGCCTGGACCTTCGTGCGCGACGCGGTGAAGCGCGACCCGAGCCTCCTCGGCCAACGCGTGACGATCTGGGTGCCCGCCTCGAGCGCGCTCGAAGCCGGCGCGCGCGGCGATGGTCCGGCGCCGATGCGAGCGCTCGCCGCACGCTTCAAGGCCAGCGGCATGCTCGCACGCGGGTTCGACTGGGCGTTCCTGACCGGTACCGATTCGACCGATCCCACCGCGGTCGGCATCTGGGGTGGACTCAAGGGATCGATGTTCACGATGCTGGTGACGCTGCTGATCGCTTTTCCGGTCGGCGTGCTCTCGGCGATCTACCTGGAAGAATATGCGCCGCGGAACCGCTGGACCGATCTGATCGAAGTATCGATCAACAATCTCGCTGCCGTGCCGTCGATCATCTTCGGCCTGCTCGGTCTCGCGCTGTTCCTCAATACGTTGCACCTGCCGCGATCGGCACCCCTGGTCGGGGGGCTGACGCTCGCGCTGATGATCATGCCGGTGATCGTGATCGCCAGCCGCAACGCGATCAAGGCAGTGCCGCCATCGATTCGCGACGCCGCGCTGGGCGTCGGAGCAAGCAAGGTGCAGGTGATCTTCCACCATATACTTCCGCTGGCATTGCCCGGCGTGCTCACCGGCACGATCATCGGCATGGCGCGCGCGCTGGGGGAGACCGCGCCGTTGCTGCTGATCGGCATGCGTGCGTTCATCGTCGCCGCGCCGGATACGCTCACCGACCCTGCCACGGTGCTGCCGGTGCAGATCTTCCTCTGGTCCGACGAAGTCAGCCGCGGCTTCGTCGAGAAGACCAGCGCCGCAATCATCGTGCTATTGCTGTTCCTGCTCGCGATGAACGGACTTGCCATCTATCTTCGCAATCGATTCGAGACTCGCTGGTGATGAACGATTTGACTGCCCTCGCCCGGAACGAAACGGCGGCGGGCCCGCCGGCGCAGAAGATCAGCGCGCGCAACGTCAACGTCTATTACGGCGACAAGAAAGCGATCGACGACGTCTCGATCGACGTCGACCGCGAAAATGTGACTGCGTTCATCGGTCCCTCTGGCTGCGGCAAGTCGACTTTCCTGCGCACGCTCAACCGGATGAACGACACCATCCCGACGGCGCGCGTCGAAGGCGAAATCCTGCTCGACGGCGAGGACATTTATTCGCCCGACATGGACGTGGTGCAGCTCCGCGCGCGCGTCGGCATGGTGTTCCAGAAGCCCAATCCTTTCCCCAAGTCGATCTTCGAAAATGTCGCCTATGGGCCGCGCATCCACGGACTCGCGCGGAACAAGGCGGACCTGGGGCGGATCGTCGAAGAGTCGCTCAAACGCGCCGGGCTATGGGACGAGGTCAAGGATCGGCTCGCCGACAGCGGCACCGCGCTGTCGGGCGGTCAGCAGCAGCGCCTGTGTATCGCGCGCGCGATCGCCGTCGATCCCGAAGTCATCCTGATGGACGAGCCAGCATCGGCGCTGGACCCGATCGCGACCGCCAAGATCGAGGAGCTGATCCACGAACTGCGCGGCCGTTACGCGATCGTGATCGTCACGCACAACATGCAGCAGGCCGCGCGGGTGAGCCAGCGCACGGCCTTTTTCCACCTCGGCCAGATGGTGGAATATGGCGCAACGTCGCAGATCTTCACCAATCCGCGCCAGACGCGGACCAAAGACTATATCACAGGCCGTTACGGGTAGGGGTATGCGTATCATGGCGACGGGTCACGAACATACACTCAAGGTCTTCGATCACGAGATCGGGCAGCTACGCGCCTTGATTGCGCAGATGGGCGGGCTCGCCGAACAGGCCGTCACCGACGCCATGTCCGCGCTGCAGTCGGGCGATCTCGATCTTGCCCGTCAGGTGCGCCGCCACGATCGCGACATCGACGCGATCGAAGCCGAAGTAGAGCGTCGTTCGGTGGAGTTGATCGCGCTGCGTGCGCCGATGGCGGACGATTTGCGCGACGTGATCTCGGCGCTCAAAATCGCAGCAGTGGTCGAGCGGATCGGCGACTATGCCAAGAATATCGCCAAGCGCGTGCCCCTGATCCACGCCAATGGCGAGGACCGGATCGAGGCGATTTCGCTGCTTCCGGCAATGGCGCAGCTCGCGAACGACATGGTCCACGACGCGCTCGACGCCTATGCCGCGCGCGACGCCGACCGCGCAGTGCACGTGTGCGAGCGCGACAATCGGCTCGACGATTTCTACGATTCGATCTTCCGCACGCTGGTGACCTTCATGGTCGAGAATCCGCGCACGATCAGCCAGGTCGCGCATCTGCTGTTCGTCGCCAAGAATCTCGAGCGGATCGGCGATCATGCCACCAATGTGGCGGAGATGGTCTATTACGCCGCCACTGGCCGCTATCTCGCGGACCGTCTCGGCGGCGAAAGTTTGAACTGAGGAAACAGGGAATATGGCACGCGCCCGAATGCTTCTGGTCGAGGACGACGAAGCCCTTGCTGAACTGCTGATCTACCATTTCAAGCGTGAGGACTTCGACGTCGTCCATACCCCCGACGGGGAAGAGGCGCTGCTGCTGGCGAAGGAGCAGACGCCCGACATCGTGCTGCTCGACTGGATGGTCGAACGCCTGTCCGGGATCGAAGTATGCCGCCGGCTGCGGCGCGCGCCCGAGACGGCCAATGTGCCGATCATCATGCTCACCGCGCGCGGCGAGGAAGAGGATCGTGTGCGCGGGCTCGAGACCGGCGCCGACGACTATGTGACCAAGCCGTTCAGCCCGCGCGAGCTGGTCGCGCGCGTCCATGCCGTGCTGCGCCGCGTGCGCCCCGCACTCGCCGGCGAGCAGCTCACCTTCTCCGACATCGAGATGGACACGGTGGGGCACAAGGTGCGGCGCGGCGGCGAAGTGATCAATCTCGGCCCGACCGAGTTTCGCCTGCTCAAGCATTTCCTCGAGCATCCCGGTCATGTCTTCTCGCGCGAGCGGCTGCTCGACAGCGTGTGGGGACATGATTCTGAGATCGAGTCGCGCACCGTCGACGTGCACATCCGGCGGCTGCGCCAGGCGATCAATCGCGGCAATCGGCCCGACATCATCCGCACGGTACGCTCGGCCGGCTACGCGCTCGATCTCGTCGAATAATCCCCCAGCTTCCGAATGCGAGATTATGGCGCCGGCTGGACGAGGCGGCCTGCCGAACAAGTCGACGCCTTGTCCGCCCGGTGCAGCAGCCCGGACAGCGGATCGCTGCCGGTGACGTTGCCTGCCAGATAGACGTCGACCTCGAGGATACCGGTGGTGCCGCTGTTGTTCTTGCAGCCTACCGCGACGGCCGCGGGCGCCGCGACACCAAAGGCGGCGCGGAACGCGTCGAGGATCTGCACGGTCGTCACCGTCTGGCCGACGTTCGCCGCCATAAGCTGCCCGACCGGCGACGCATTCACTTGCTCGACGAGATCGGCCGCGCGGTTGAAATAGGCGTCCGGCGACAGCCCCGAGCAGGTGCCGTGCTTGATCCACTCGTGACGTTCGAGCAGCGACTGTACGCCGGGCATCACTGCCGCGAGGCGCGTCCGCGTGGCCTGCGCGAGCCCCGGATCAGGCAGCTGGTCCCAATGCTTGCCCGAATCGAGCCTGGCGACGCGCGCCTTTTCGCGCGCGTCCGCGATGCAGTAGAAATTGCCGTTGGGCTGCGGCCACAGCCCGTGCAGGCTCAATTGATGCGCCTCGGGCGACTGCGGTGTTTCCGCACGGCACTCGGCCTTTTGCATCATGCTCACACAGAAGGTCGGCTCCCAGCTCAGCGACAGGAGATAGCTCGACCCTCCGCCAACGGGCGGAGCCGGCGTCGGACTGGGCGTGGGCGTCGGGCTGGGCGCAGGCGTTGGGCTGGGGGTGGGCGCTCCCGCCTGGTCGCAATCGACCGCGACCCAGCGCCGGACCGGCCTGACGCCGTCGACCACGACGAGCAGCCACGCCGGCGGTTCCTTGTTATGTGCGACGACTTGATACGATTGCCCTGGCACCAGACGGATTCGGTGCGGATTGGTCTTCTTGGCGATCGAGACATAGGCGGGGCATGCCCGCGCGGCGACGAGTGTTCCGGATACCGGGGGCTGCGCCGCGACAGGCGTGGCAAAGGGCAGCGCCAACGCGAGCGCAATCGTCCACAGCTTCATGAGCACGTGACCCCTAAGAAACGGCATGTTGCAGCAGTTCGCCGCGCTTCCGATTCTTAGCCTGAATCGTGCCGATCCACAATATAAATGGCGGACATACGCTCATCGCCAAAACAAGTGGATGCACATTTACTTGCGAGTTCCCGCGACGTCGCACGACCTGGTGACCGCAGCAACTGGCCGCGACGCGCCGAACCGGCAATCGTCCATAGATCGCATCGCGCGGACCGCCTGGAGAGATTTTACGCGCGAGGGAAAGACTCCGGTCGTTTCGCGTTGAACAAGCGCGCGCTCAGGTGCGCCTGTTCCCAAAGGAGTCCCCGATGAAGATGATTCTCACGGCGGTCGCCGCCCTTGCGCTGACCGGCACTGCATCCGCCCAGCAAGCCCCAGCCCCTGCCGCTCCGCCGGCGACCAGCGCTACGCCCGACACCTCTGCCGCGGCGCCGGCAAGCCGCGACGCCGCAGCCGAGGCCGCGGGCGGTTATACGCCTGGCCAACCCGCGCTGAGCGCCCCGCCCGCGCCCGGTGCCGATGTCATCGCCGCCCCCTCGCCCTCGGTCGATCAGGCCTACCCGGCCCCGGCGCCACGCAAGTCCTATCCGTGGTGCTCGCGCACGATCCGGGACGAGTGCCGCCAGCGCGGCGGCTGACACGCGCGCAATCGACCGCTAGGAATGCGCTCGACCTGACAGGAGAGCGCATTCCATGACGATCACCTTCGACGACCGCGTCGCCATCGTAACCGGTGCCGGCGGCGGTCTCGGACGCGCCTATGCGCTCGAACTGGCACGGCGCGGCGCCAAGGTCGTGGTCAACGATCTCGGCGGCGCGCGCGACGGTACCGGCCATTCCGATGCCGCGCTCGCAGTGGTCGCGGAAATCGAGGCCATGGGCGGCGAAGCGCTGTCGAACGGCGGCAGCGTTACCGAATATGACCAGATGGTCGCGATGGTCGCGCAGGCCAAGGCGCGTTGGGGCCGCGTCGACATATTGATCAACAACGCCGGCGTGCTGCGCGACAAGAGCTTTTCCAAGATGGAGCCGGCGGATTTCGAATTCGTCGTGCGGGTGCATCTGATCGGCTCGGCGTACTGCACCAAGGCGGTGTGGGAGACGATGCGCGAGCAGAATTACGGCCGCGTGCTGATGACGGCCTCGTCGACCGGGCTCTACGGCAATTTCGGCCAGGCGAATTACGGCGCAGCCAAGCTCGGCCTCGCCGGACTGACCAAGACGCTCGCACTCGAAGGCGCCAGGAACAACATCAAGGTCAATACGATCGTGCCGGTTGCCGGCACGCGGATGACCGAGGACATCCTGCCCGAGGCCGCGTTCAAGCTGTTCGCGCCCGAGAATGTCGCGCCGGCAGCGCTGTTCCTCGTGTCGGACGACGCGCCGACCAACGTGATCGTCGGTGCCGGTGCCGGCGTGTTCCAGGCCGCCTATGTCACACTGACCAAGGGCATTCGCCTGACCGGTGACGACCTCACGCCCGAAGGCGTCGCCGCGCATTGGAGCACGATCACCGACCGCACGGGCGAGCTCATTCCCAATTCGGGAGCCGAACAGGCAATGCTGATCATGAGCAAGCTGCAGGGCCATTGATGCGCGGGGCAGCGCCCCTGACTCACCGTATTGCATCACTAATACACATATGGTAGTGCTCCTCCTAACGGGAGGATTGCCATGTACAGCGAGAGCGATCTCAATTCGGCAGTGGAGGCAGGCGTGGTGCCGGCCGACACTGCAGCCCTGCTCCGGGCATATATTGCACGCACGCGCCAGGCGCCGGCGGTCGACGAGGAGTCGTTCCGGCTGCTGACGGGCTTCAACGACATTTTCGTCGCCGTCGCGGCAGTCGCACTGCTGGTCGGCATGGCCTGGCTGGGCGAAAAGGCGTGGCTGCCGCTCGGCGGCGCCGCGGTTGCGCTGACGAGCTGGGGACTCGCCGAATATTTCACCAGGCGCCGCCGCATGGCGCTGCCGAGCATCCTGCTGCTGCTCGCCTTTGTCGGCGGCGTGGCCGCGAGCCTGGTCGGCGCGATGATCCAGTTCCACGTCGACGATTTCTCGCGCAGCGTGATGCCGGACCATCCCGACTCGATCAACGGGCTGTTCGCGGCGGGCATTGCCGCAGTCGCCGCCGGCGCCGCATGGCTGCACTGGCAGCGATTCATGGTGCCGATTACCGTCGCCGCCGGGGCAGTCGCCGCGGCCGGTATGGTGATCGCGCCGATCGTCGCCTTCGCCCGCGATAGCAATCAACTCGTCTATCCGCTCGTGCTCGTAGCCGGGGTCGCCGTATTCGCATTGGCGATGTGGTGGGACATGAGCGATCTCGAACGCCGCACGCGCCGCTCGGACGTCGCCTTCTGGCTGCATCTCGCCGCGGCGCCGATGATCGCGCATTCGGTGTTCCATTGGCTCGGCGTGTTCGACGGCAGGATGAGCGCGCCAATGGCCGGCGTGGTGATCGCGCTGTACATCGTCTTCGCGCTGGTGGCGCTCGCAGTCGACCGGCGCGCGCTGCTGGTTTCGAGCCTCGCCTATGTGCTCTACGCGATGTACTCGCTGTTCGAGCAGGCACAGACAGTCGAGCTGAGCGCGGGCCTCACCGCAGTCATCATCGGCTCGGCGCTGCTGATGCTCTCAGCCTTCTGGCACCCCATGCGCGGCGCGATCGTCAACCTGCTGGGCGAACTTCGGCACCGGCTGCCCCCGGTGCAGATGCCCGTGGCTGCCTGACACCCTTGGCACCACGGTAACCCGAAGGGCTCCGGTTCTGCCCAGCCGGAGCCCTTCCCTTTTGGCGCCGGGGTTGCGCCGGTCGGGCTGCGATAGCGCCCAAACAGCAGAAGCGCGCCGCTATTCCTTGACCAGCTTCATCAGCCGCCGCTCGACCGGGGCCAGCACGGGCCCCAGTTCGTGCCCGCGCTTGAGCACCGACCCAGCCTCATTGACCAGCGCCCACATGCCTTGGCGGTGGCGTAACGCAGGCCGCTTCTCGATGCGAATTTCGGGATGCTCGGCGGTGCGGCGGAACGCGGCAAAGATCGCGGCATCGCTGTCGAAGCGCAGCGCATAGTCGCGCCAATGACCCGCACTGACCATGCGCCCGTACAGATCGAGGATGCGCGAGAGTTCGTGTCGATCGAAGCCGACCTGGGCCGGCCTGACCTGGGGCAATGGGGTTATCGTCCCCATCTAGGAAGCAAGCTCACGCCGAATCGCGCTGGTCCCCGCTCTCGCGCTCCCGTTCGGCTAGCAGCGCGTCGAGCCGCTTGCGCAGCGTCTCGAGCTCGCAGCGCAGGATCTCGATCTTCTGCGTCGAAGGATCGAACATCTCGCTGCACGGCGTGCCATAGGGCACGAATTCCTTCTGGTAGGTCGCAGCCTCGACCAGCGTGGCCTTTGCCGGGATGCCCACCATCACCGCGCCCTCGGGCACGTCGCGCGTCACTACGGCATTGGCGCCGATGCGCGCCCGCGCATGCACAATGATCGGCCCGAGCACCTGCGCACCCGAACCGATGATCACGCCGTCCATCAGCGTCGGATGGCGCTTGCCGCCGACGCCATTGTCCGGGCTGGTGCCGCCGAGCGTCACGCACTGATAGATGGTGACATCATCGCCGATCTCGGCGGTCTCGCCGATCACGGTGAACCCATGGTCGATGAAGAAGTGCCGGCCGATCTTCGCGCCCGGGTGGATATCGATCGCGGTCAGGAAGCGCGAGACGTGATTGACGACCCGCGCGAGGAAATAGAGGCGCGCGCCGAACAACCGGTGCGCGACACGGTGAAAGAACAGCGCCCACACGCCCGGATAGAGCAAAATTTCCGCACGCGACCGCGGCGCGGGATCGCGCGCCTTGATCGAATCGAGATAGTCCAGGACACGGTTGAACATAGCCGGCTCCCCTTATTCGACGCGATGTAGGTGCAAGGCAACGAGAATTCCAGCGCCCGCCAAATTCGGCTCGTCGGTTCGAAAATCCACTGGCCGCATCGGACTGGACCCGTCCCGGCCCCGGCACGTTGCCATTTCGATCCAATCGGAGGCGCAATGGCCGAAACGATCCTGAACCAGATCCTGCCCTTCGTTCTTGTCGGCTTCTGCGCGCAGATGGTCGACGGCGCGCTGGGGATGGCGTTTGGCGTCATCAACAACAGCTTGCTGGTGACCTTCCTAGGCGTGCCGCCCGCGGCCGCCTCGGCAAGCGTGCACGTCGTCGAGACGTTCACCACCGCAGCCTCGGGGATCAGCCATGCGCTCCACCGCAACGTCGATTGGAAACTGTTCGCGCGCCTGGTGATTCCCGGCGTGGTCGGCGGCGTACTGGGCGCCTATGTGCTGAGCAGCATCGACGCGTCAGTCGCGCGGCCGTTCGTGATGGCCTATCTCGCGGGGATCGGGCTTTACCTGCTCTATCGCGCCTGCGCCGGAAAGGTCGAGCCGCGCACGCCTAGAGTGATCACGCCGCTCGGATTGGTCGGCGGTTTCCTCGATGCCGCCGGCGGCGGTGGCTGGGGGCCGATCGTCACGTCCAACCTGTTGGTGCAGGGCGCCAATCCGCGCACTACGATCGGGACGGTCAACACCGCCGAATTCTTCCTGACCGCCAGCGTCTCGGCGACCTTCCTGTTCACGCTCGGAGTCGAAGCGTTCACCATCGCCACGGCGGGCATATTGATTGGCGGCCTGCTCGCCGCGCCGCTCGGCGGAATGTTGGTGAAGCGCGTGCCGGTGCGTGCGCTGATGGCGATGGTCGGTGGGTTGCTGACGCTCACCTGCAGCCTGACCGTTTGGCACGCCCTCGCCTGAAATGCGGTCTATTTCGATTAATGACGCGTTACTGAGTGATAAACTCGATCAGTGCGAGCGAGGCTTCTTGTTTCCGGTTGCACTGCACCATCCCTATATGCGGTCCGTCATCAACACCCACTGAGGGAGATCGCATGTCGCTTATCGGAAAGACCATCAAGCCGTTCGCAGCCACGGCGTATAAGCAGGGCAAGTTCGTCGACGTGAACGACACCGACGTGAAAGGCAAGTGGGCGGTGTTCTTCTTCTATCCGGCCGACTTCACCTTCGTCTGCCCGACCGAGCTCGAGGATCTCGCCGACATCTATCCCAAGCTGCAGAGCATGGGCGTCGAAGTCTATTCGGTTTCGACCGACACGCATTTCAGCCACAAGGCGTGGCATGACACGTCGCCCGCGATCGGCAAGATCGACTATTATATGCTCGGCGACCAGAACCACGTGTTGTCGAACAACTTCGAGATCCTGCGCGAAGGCGTCGGCCTGGCCGACCGCGGTACCTTCGTGGTCGATCCTGAAGGCGTGATCCAGCTGATCGAGATCACGCCGGAAGGCGTGGGCCGCAACGCGGCCGAGCTGCTGCGCAAGATCAAGGCAGCGCAATATTGGGCTTCGCATCCGGGCGAAGTCTGCCCGGCGAAGTGGGAAGAAGGCGAACAGACGCTGGCGCCCTCGCTCGATCTCGTCGGCAAGATCTAACCCCCGCACCCGTCAGCCCCCACGAACACGGGTGCCCTAGAGGCCCGGGGCGTCTCACGCCCCGGGCCTTTTTCGTAAGTCTCAAGGAGTTTCACCATGCTCGACGCCAATCTGACTCAGCAACTCAAGGGCTATCTCGCGAACATCCGCGAGCCGATCGAGCTGGTCTCGACCCTGGGTGAAGACGCCAAGTCGCGCGAGATGGCCGAACTCCTCGACGAAATCGCGGCGCTGTCCGACAAGATCGTGGTGGTTCGCGCCGACGATGATGAGCGCCGGCCCAGCTTCCTGATCCGCCGCGCCGGGACCGGCATCGCTGTCCGCTTCGCCGGCATTCCGATGGGACATGAATTCACGTCGCTGGTGCTCGCGTTGCTCCAGGTTGGGGGTCACCCCTCGAAAGCGGCGCAGGATCTGATCGAACAGATCAAGGATCTCGACGGCGACTATGACTTCGAGACCTATTTCTCGCTGTCGTGCCAGAACTGCCCCGATGTGGTGCAGGCGCTCAACTTGATGGCCGTGCTCAATCCGCGCATCCGCCACGTCGCGATCGACGGCGGCCTCTTCAAGGACGAAGTCGAGGAACGCAAGGTGATGGCGGTGCCGACCGTGTTCCTCAACGGTGAGCCGTTCGCCTCGGGCCGCATGGAACTCGAGCAGATCGTCGCGAAAATCGACAGCGCGGCCGAAGCGCGCGCTGCCGCCAAGATCAAGGCGAAGGACCCGTTCGACGTGCTGGTGATCGGCGGCGGCCCCGCGGGCGCCGCAGCCGCGATCTATGCCGCGCGCAAGGGCATTCGCACCGGCATCGCCGCCGAACGCTTCGGCGGGCAGGTGTTCGACACGATGGCGATCGAGAATTTCATTTCGATCTCGCACACGGAGGGCCCCAGGCTGGCCGCGCAGCTCGAACAGCACGTCAAGGACTATGAGGTCGACGTGATGAACCTGCAGCGCGCCGAGCGGCTGATCCCGGCGCAGCGCGAAGGCGGGCTGCACGAAGTCGTGCTGGCGAGCGGCGCGACGCTGAAGGCGCGGACCGTGATCCTTTCGACCGGCGCGCGCTGGCGCCAGATCGGCGTGCCGGGCGAGGAACAGTATCGCAACAAGGGCGTGACCTATTGCCCGCACTGCGACGGACCGCTGTTCAAGGGCAAGCGCGTCGCGGTGATCGGCGGCGGCAACTCCGGCGTCGAGGCGGCGATCGACCTTGCCGGCGTGGTCGCGCACGTCACGCTGATCGAGTTCGACAGCCAGTTGCGCGCCGACGCAGTGCTGCAGCGCAAGCTGGGCACGCTGGCCAATGTCAAGGTGATCACCTCGGCGCTCACCACCGAAGTGTTCGGCGACGGGGAGAAGCTCACCGGTCTCAAGTACAAGGACCGCAACCGCGGCACCGAGCATGAAGTCGCGCTCGAGGGAATCTTCGTCCAGATCGGTCTGGTGCCCAACACCGAGTGGCTCAAGGACAGCATCGCGCTGTCGGCGCGCGGCGAGATCGAGATCGACGCGCGCGGCGAGACTTCGCAGCGCGGGATCTTCGCCGCCGGCGACGCGACCACAGTCCCGTACAAGCAGATCGTGATCGCGATGGGTGCCGGCTCGACCGCCGCGCTGTCGGCGTTCGACTATATGATCCGTCTGCCCGAGGAACTCGAGGAAGCCGCCTGATCGGCGGCGAGCGTGAGGACCAGCACGTCGCGCAGCGCCGGCGCCCCCGGCGCTGCCGGCGTGACGGGCGTCACCGCGTGCTGGACACGGCGATCGTCGAGCAGCAGCGCCTCGCCCGGCGTAGCGAGCTCGACTTCCAACAGCGGCCGGCCGGCAAGATCATGGACCCGGCTCGTACCGCCCGCCGCGTTTTGCCTGCCGATCAGCGCGATCAGCACCCAGTCGCGGCCGTCGCGGTGCAGGCCTTCAGGTGTCGGCAGCCCCGGCCCGGTGTCACCCGACTCGATGCGGAATTGGTGCGCTTCAAGATGCTGGGGGCCGACCACTTCGGTCAACGTGACGAACTGCCGAACGAACGCTTCGAACGGGGCGGACTGCACCACGGCGTCGCGGATCGGCGCGTACCAGCGCGGCACGCCGCCGTTGAGCCTGTTATAGGCGCGTTCCTGATAATGCGGTGCGTGCGGCAAACGCTCGATGGCGCCGTCGACGCGAAAGCTCAGGAAGCGCCGCAACCGATAACGGCCGCCGTCGCCCATATGCAAATCGCGAGGGAGATCGTCCCAGCTCGCCGCGAAAACCTGCCATGCTTCCGGCGCGAAGGCGCCCGCCCAGTGTGGCCCGAGCTGGAGAAACCCCTTTTCGCCTATCTCGTTTGCGCAACGAAGCATCTCAATGCTCCAGCCGGTCGAGCCACGCGGTGATGCATGCATCCGCGCGCGCTTCGAGGCCGGGCGCGAGCCGCTGATGTTCGGCGCGCAGCGCCGTCACTTCGATCCCGGCATGCGCCAGTTCCTGCGTGTTGCCGATCAGCCATCGCTCGAAGCCATGCGCGCCGACCTCGGGGTGGCATTGCAGCCCGAGGATGTTCGCGCCGCGCGCGAACGCCTGGTTGGCACAGAGCGGCGTCGACGCGAGCCGTTCCGTGCCCTCGGGCAAATCGAACGTGTCGCCATGCCAGTGCAGCACCGGCGCGTCGGCACAGGGCGCCAGCGGCGAGGCCAGGCCGGCGTCGGTCAAGGCGAGCGGGACGAAGCCGATCTCCGTGGCTGGCCCCGGATAGACACGCGCGCCCATCGCGCGGGCCATCAGCTGTGCGCCGAGGCAGATGCCAAGCGTCGGCCGTTGCGCCGCAATACGCGTTTCGAGAAGCGTGATTTCATCGCGGACGAACGGATAGCTGGCTTCATCATAGGCACCGATTGGACCGCCGAGTACCACGAGCAGATCGGTGCCGACCGGATCGAGCTCGGCCAGGCTGTCGACGCCGATGTCGCAATAGCGCAGCGCATAGCCCGCGCGCTCGATCGCCGGACCAAAGGCACCGAGATCTTCGTAGGCAACGTGACGGATCGCGACAGCGCGCATGGCTTCTCCGGAGCCGGGCGGGTCCGGCAGCGCCCGATCTATTCGAGTCTCCGGACTATCCAAGAGCCGATGGCTATTTTTTCCGCGCGACCGCTAGCTAGGCGATCGCAGCGGCGGGGATGACGCAATCGCCGTGCTCGCTATATAGCAAGAGTACAATCGACGGAGACGATCACTGGCGAGCATCTATCTGCCCACGCTCAAGCAGCTGCAATATCTGGTCGCGTTGCGCGATCACGGCCATTTCGGCCGCGCGGCGGAAGCATGTTTCGTCACCCAGTCGACGCTGTCGGCAGGGATCCGCGAACTCGAGACGCTGATCGGCGTGGTGCTGGTCGAGCGCACGCGCCGCGTCGTGCGGTTCACGCCGCTCGGCGAACGCTTCACGGACAAGGCACGCCGAGTGCTGCGCGAAGCTGAAGAACTCTCCGATCTCGCGCGCGCCGCCGGACGCCCGCTGTCGGGTGACATGCGCATGAGCGTGATCCCGACGATCGCTCCTTTCATGCTGCCACGCATCCTGCCGCGGCTGCGCAAGGACTATCCCGACCTCAAGCTGTTCCTGCGCGAGGAGACCAGCGGCCAGGCATGCGAGGGCCTGCACACCGGCCGCACCGACTGCGTGCTCCTTGCCCTGCCCTATGCCGCCGGCGATGTCGAAGTCGCGTCGTTGTTCGCCGACCGACTGTATGTCGCCTTTCCCGACGGCGAGATGGAACCGCCGCCGAACACGGTCCACCCCGATCAGATCGACGAGACGCGGCTGTTGCTGCTCGAGGACGGGCATTGCCTCAAGGATCACGCGCTCGCCGCGTGCAACCGTCCCGAGCTGCGTGCCGAAGCGACGATGCTCGGCACGTCGCTCCACACCATGGTGCAGATGGTCGACAACGGCCTGGGCGTGACGATGCTGCCGGAAATGGCCGTCAACGCGGGGATACTCGAGCACACCCATGTGACGGCGCGGCCGCTCCAGGCGGAGCATGCCGAACGGCAGATCGCGCTGGTCTGGCGCAAGGCGAGCCCACGCGAGCGGGATTTCCGGCTGCTCGCGGACGTGCTGGCGAAGGCGCATTGAAGGCCGCGCTAAGCGTGCGCTCGAAAACGGTGCTCCGGCGTCTCCCAAGATCCCTCGCAGGGATCATAGTCGACGGGCCGGCAATCCTCTTCCGGAGGAAAATAGTAGAGCAGCTGTTTATCGCGCTTCCACCGAGGTGGGCCGAGCTTCGCTCGAGATCGTTCCGAGACACTGACGACTGCCGATTCAAACTTGCAGCGGATTCGTTGCGGCTCCACGTCGTTCCGCTGATGCGGTAGCGCACGGCATTGCAGGTTTCGAACGATGACACGATCAATCGCGATCATGGGACAGGCATCGTCTGGCCCCGGTCCCATGCACCGATCATCGAAACGCGAGTTCGTTAGCGCGAATTCCAGCTGCTGTTGATTTGGTAATCCGCGAGGGTGGAATGCGGCTGCAGGCTGATCGGCGAGGACCGACAGTAGTGAGATCGCGGCGTATCTGGAGCGGATCGAAAGCGAGCGCATCATTGCTGCCAGCGATCCGCCGCTTCTTGGTCCGCCCCACGTATCTCTACCCAGCGCGCCTTGCCGTTGCGCCGTTCGCGCTTCCAGAACGGCGCGCCGGTCTTGAGCTTGTCGATCAGGAAAGCACAGGATTCGAGCGCGGCGGCGCGGTGCGGTGCGGCGGTGGCGACGAACACGATGCGTTCGCCCGGGGCCATCCGGCCGATCCTGTGGACGACATTGACCGCGAGCAGGCCCCAACGTTGACGCGCCTCTTCGGCGAGCGTGGTCAGCGCCGCTTCGGTCATGCCGGGATAATGTTCGAGTTCGAGCTCGGTCACGCCGTCGTCGGCGCGCACCAAGCCAGTGAAGCTCGCGATTCCTCCAGCCCCGCTCGCCTCGACGGCCGCCAGCTCGCTGGCGACGTCGATCGCGGCGGGCTGGACCGAGACGCGGATCATCCCCCGGTCACCGGCGGAAAGAGTGCGACTTCGCGCGCATTGCCGAGCGGCGCGTCGAGCGGCACGAATTGCTGGTCGAGCGCCGCGCGCAGCCGGCCGAGATCAGAGAATGCTTCGGCGTGGCCACGGCTGCGTTCGCGCAGCCAGTCGACCAGGTCGGCAATCGTGCGCACCGCCTCGGGCGGATCGACGATCTCCTCGCCGACACCGATGCTTTCACGCACCCAAGCGAAATAGAGCATCGTGATCGCCATCAGCTGTCCATGTGCTTTAGGCCGACGCGCACATAGTCCCAGCCGGTGATCAGGGTCAGCGTGGCTGCGCCCCACAGCGCGGTGAGCCCGATCAAGCCGAGCACTGGCCATTGCGGAAGCGCGCCGGCGAGGATCATTGCGCCAAGCGCGATGAGTTGCAGCGCGGTCTTCCATTTGGCGAGTCGCGATACGGGAAGCGAAACCTGCAGCGGCCCCAGGAACTCGCGCAACCCCGACACCATGATCTCGCGCATCAGGATCACCAGACCGGCGATGAGGTGGAAGCCCTGGATATCGCGTGTCGCAACGAGCATCATGATCACGGCGGCAACCATGATCTTGTCGGCGATCGGATCGAGAAACGTGCCGAGCTTCGAGACGGTGCCCTGCGCACGCGCGAGATAGCCGTCGAGATAGTCGGTGACGGCAACCACGACATAAAGCGCGAAAGCGACGGCATAGCCAACGGGCCAATGCGGCCACCACAAAAGCCACACGAGCAGCGGAACCGCAACGATCCGCGAGAGAGTCAGCAGGTTCGGAAGCGACAGCATCGCGGCGCGTCTAGCACCAGCAATGCCCGTGAGGGAACAGGTCTCCCCGCCCCCGGTTATTGAAACCAAGCAGGTCATGGGAAACGGGAGGTTGCGATGCGGTCCTGGACGGACAGGCTCGTGCTCGGCGGACTCGCAGTCCTCGGCGGCGGACTGGTGAGTGTCGGCGCGGGCAAGGCGCTCGCGCATTATACGATTTCTGGGTCGCCGGTGCTCGTCGCAGCGGCCGACAATTCGGACATGATTCGGCCGGAGCAAACGGCCGAGGTCGGCGAAAGCGACCTGGTCCGACTGGTCGAGGGTAGCGGCCGGCCGTCGCGATTCGCGTCACACGTCGACTGATGGTGCGCCGATACCCGGTTGCTGCTGCGCCGCACGCTGCGCTATGCGGCTGCCTCGAAGTCGCAATCAGGGTCCTGTAAATCGCATGCTAAACGCGCTCGGATTGCTCAAGGAGCGCCGATTCCTTCCCCTGTTCGTCACGCAGTTCCTCGGGGCCTTCAACGACAATCTGTTCAAGACGGCGATGGTGCTGTTCGCGACATACAGCATTTTCAACGATGCGCACGTCGAGGAGAATTTCAATGCGCTCGCGACTGGGCTGGGCATAATACCCTTCTTCGTGCTCTCGGCGCTTTCCGGCCAGCTCGCCGATACCTATGACAAGGCAGCGATGATCCGCATCGTCAAGACAGCGGAAATCGCACTGATGCTGTTCGGCGGCGCGGGCATGATGATCGCCTATCTCGGATTTTCGCAGGTCGGGCTGGTCATCATGTTGGCGACGGTGCTCGGGCTCGGCATCCACTCGACGTTCTTCGGGCCGATCAAATATGCGATCCTGCCGCAGCATCTACGCGACGATGAAGTGCTTGGCGGCACCGGCCTGGTCGAAGCCGCTACCTATCTCTCGATCCTGCTTGGCACCGTCACCGCCGGCTGGCTTGCGCACGATATCCGAATTGCCGCAGCAACCTGCTTCGGTGTGGCTTTGATCGGATGGGTCACGGGTCGCATGGTGTCGCCGGCGCCGCGCGCAGGTCCTAAGCTCAAGATCAACTATAATCCGATTACGGCCTCGTGGCGGCTGGTCAACGCGACGCTGCACATCCCGCGCCTGTTCCTTTCGATCTGCGCGATCAGCTTCTTTTGGATGATTGGCGCGATCCTGATCATCATCTTTCCGCCGATGGTGAAGAATGTGCTGACTGCCGACGCGATGGTGGCCAGCCTGCTCACCGCGACCTTCTCGGTCGGCGTTGCGATTGGATCGGTCGTGATCAACGCGATGCTCAACGGCAAGATCTCCGCCAAATACTCGCCGATGTCGGTGATCCTGATGGCAGCGATCCTGATCGCCTTCTGGTTCGAAGTGACGCATTGGGTTCCTGCGCCCGGCGGCCGATTCTACGACATTGCCGAGTTCTTCGCGCAGACCCAGGCATGGTTCGTGCTGGCGACGCTGATGGCGGTCGCAATCACCGGCGGGATGTTCGTCGTGCCGCTCTATGCCTTCCTCACCACTACCGTGAGCAAGGACCAGACCGCGCGGACGGTCGCGGCCAACAATGTGGTCAATTCGGGGGCAATGGTGATCGGCGCGACGATCGTGATCGGGCTCAGCCGCGTCGGGTTCGGCTCCGAGAAAATGCTGCTGGTCGTGGCGGCGATGTGCCTGATCTCGGCCTGGATCGCGCAGAAGCTGCATTTGGCCTGCGACTGATCGCAGTCGGCTTAGCGCAAACCCAAATCGGGACCGCCAGCATACCGACGGCTTCTGGCAAGAAGTCCCAGCTTTCGCTGGGGCGGAGCGCTACATCAGAAAGGTGTAGAAGCAGATGAAGAACGCCGTGAAGCTGAGCACGAAGAGCTTCAGGTCGCCGTCATCACGGCTGACTCGCGGCTCGCGGGGCGCGGCAAGCGCGGCCCGGATCGGATGGCCTCGGCGGGCCGGTTTGAGCAATCCACCTCGCATGGCGGAAGATTAACGCGAAGTTTACACTTTGGGCAGTGCGAAGCGTGGTTAACGGCCGTTTACAATTGGGACGGGAGAATCAATCGGCCTGTTCCTTCGCGGCCGGCCCGAAGCCGCGCAGCCCGCGCAGATATTGTACGTGGATCGTCACGTGCATCATGCCCGCCCCGGCATCGATCGTCGCAAGTTCGTAGCGCGGCTGCCGATATCCCAGCGGCACGGCTTTCACGATCCCGGCGCCATCGTGCCAGATATTGAACTTGTCCTTGCCCGCGCGATTGTGCGTGAACACCATCGCATAGCGGCCCGGCGCCGGTAGCTTGAGGCACATCGACACCGGCCCCGCCGCCGGCGGCGCCGAACGCACGCGGCGGAACACCTTGCCGGCATCGATCAGCTCGTAATCGGCACGCAGAAAGTCATCCTGATTTGCCGGATAAAGCTCGAGCCGGATCTCGCCGTGCCGATCCTTGAGCCCGACGATATCGGCAAGGACGGCCGGCCCCCGTCCGGCGCGGCACACCGCAGCGTCTTCTCCCACCAACTCCGCCGCAGCGGGCGTCGCCGCAATCACACTCGCCGCGAGCGCGGCACCCAACACACCAAATCTCATCATATGCTCCCGCGTGCGCTTCATGGCGTGCCCGCGGCGCAGAATTGGGTCCAGAATCAGGCGCAAAGCGGCCAGCCCGCAGCCGTCCACGATCGGGACAGACGACGGGGCCAAGCCAAGCAGAGACTATTTGATCGCGAGAAAGCCCTCGAAGCACACATATTTCATGATCGGCATCACGTCGACGAACCCCGCGCGGCGGAACAGGTCGAGGTTGCCTTGGGTCGAGAAGGGTTCGAGCACGCCCTTGAGGCTGCGCGTCTTGGACACGATCTCCTCGGCGTCGAAGCCCTGCGAAATCTTGAATTCGTTGTAGAGCCCGACCGCAATGTCCTGGAAGCGCGCGTCGGGCGCGCGGACCTTCTCGAATACGATCAGCGCGCCGCCCCAATTGAGCGATTCGTAGAGCTTGTCGAACAGCGCCTGGCGATCGCGCGGCGGAATGAACTGCATCGTGTAATAGGACAGGATCAGGTCGGCCGGTTCGAAGTTGAACAGCCGGCCATCTTCCTCGAGGATCGTGATGCTCGGCGTGTCCGCAGTGTGCTCGCGCGCCTTGGCGACCATCGCGGTTTCGACGTCCATACCGATGAACCGCGCGCCAGGGCGCTTGGCGTGCCGCTGCGCCACTTTGCGCAGCAGCTCACCCGTCGAGACGCCGATCTCATAGACAGTGCTGTTCGCGCCGACGAACCAGTCGCTGATCTGCTCGATCACATGGTGCCCCTCCTCGTAGAGCGGGACCGAATGCTTGATATGATCGACGAAATGATCGGGAACATTGCCGCCGAAATTCCACGCCGCATTCTCGGCGGCGATGTTCTGGCCTACGCTTACTGCCTTCATGTCGAGCCTCTCGAGGTTGCGATTACGAGTCCTTCGCGATCATTCCGCTGACACGCTCGCGCACTGCGCGGAGCAGCTGGCGGCGGCGAAGATAGCGCCGGTCGCCTTCCAGCAAACTCCGCCACCGGCGGCGATCGCGGAAATAATGCATGTCCAACCTTGGTATATCGTATCGATCGCGTCCTTGCCGAGCCAAATCGAGCCGCGTTCCGAACGCAATGGCATAATTTGGAGCAATCGCGGCGCGGACGGCGTCATTGCTCGTGCCGAACGGCGCGGCAAAGCTGGTGACCGGCACCCCGAGTCGCTCGGTGAGATCCTGCCGGCTGCCTTCGATCTCGACCGCAAGCGCATCGGCCTCCAGTCGGCGCAAATCGCGATGTGTGCGGCTGTGCGAACCGAATTCGACTCCCATTCCTTGCAGCGCGCGAAGCTCGTCCCAGTCCATCAGCGCGCGGCGGTGATCGGGCGCTTCCCAGTCGTCGTCGCCGCCCAGCTTGGCGGTCGGCACGAACACCAATGCGTGCAGCCCGTGGCTCGCCAGGATCGGCGCCGCCCGCTCGGCGAAATCGCGGAACGCGTCGTCGAAGGTGATCAGCAGCTGGCGCTCGGCGACGGGCGCTCCGCCATCGTGCCAGGCGATGAACTCGGCAGCAGTCAGTGAGCGATATCCCTGTTCGGCGACCACGGCCATTTGCATCGCGAACACTTCGGGCGGGATGTTGGTCGGTCCCGCGCCCGAGGAGATCGAGTGATAGGTCAGCACCATGCAGGCATCTGTGCCGTGCATCAGTCCTCCACCACATGGGTTTCGAAGACCTTCCGGTACTCCGCCCATTTGGCCGAGTCGATCGATCCGTCGGGCTGGAGCGAATCGACCGCGGCGTCCGCCATGAACAGCGCATGGTGGGTGTTGTCGTGCGCGAACAAGCCCTGCCGGCCAAAAATCAACAGCCCCTCGATCGAGGCGAGCCAATTCTCGACGATCTCGAGATTGGCGGCGAACCCGCGGTCATAGACGGGATAGGCGTGGTTCAGCCGGCGCGTCACGGTGCGGCGGACCTTGGCAGAGACCGGCAGTCCGACATCGCCGAGCCAGCGGCACATCTCGACGCCGAGTTCGTCGTCGCTCTTGCTCCACAGCGGCTCGTGCGAGTCGCACGGCAGTTCGGCGCAGAGCACCGTCACGCCTTCGGGCGTGGTCGAGGCCGAATAATTCTTGGGCTCCGACAACCGCGAGATCGGGACATTGAGCTCGGGCAAATAATGCGCGTCATATTCGGTAAACTGGTCCTGCTCGAGCACCAGGTAGATCAGGATCATGCCGCGGAATGCGATGCGATCGGCCGCGGCGAGCACTTCGGGCGGCGCCGGCGGATCCATCGCGCGCACCACCGTCGTCACCGGCAGCGTCGACCACACGACCGCACTCTCTTCGCGCACTTCGGTCTCACCCTGCTGCCCGACCACGGCGACGACACGGCCGTCACGATGTTCGATCCGCGTGACGCGTGTCTCCAGCATCGTCCGTGTGCCGCTAGCCTCGGCCGCATCGCGCAGCGCGTCGGCGATCTGGCCGAAACCGCGCCGCGGATAATAGAATTTGCCGGTGGTTTCGGCGCGGAACATGGGCAGCTGCGCCAGGATCTTTCTGAGAATCTTGGTGATCGAGCTCCCCGAGATGCGGCGCTGCGCAAGCGTCACCGCCAACTGCTCGGGCGGCAGCGCCCACAGCTTCTGCATGTACGGGAAATAGAAGCCGCGGCACATCGCGCCGCCGAGCCCGCGGTAGAGGATGCTGGCAAAGGTCGGCTCGCCGCGCACCTTGCGCAGCGGCTTACTGACCATGTCGTAGAGCAGCGCGGCCGCGAATCCCTTGGGCAAGCGCAGCAGCAAGTCGCCGAGCTTGAGCGGGAAATGAATCCACTTGCCTTTGAGCCGGATGCGCCCGTGCCGCGGGCGCAGCAACAACTCGGGGCCCAACAGGTCCTGGATCGTGCGCAGGATATGCGGTTCGCTCGCCGGATGCAGGCGGTGGCTGCCATAGTCGCAGTGCACGCCTTCGAGCAGGAAAGTGCCGGAATTGCCGCCTACTGCCTGCGAGGCTTCGACGAGGACCGCTTCGCCCTTGCCGCTTTTCCCCAGGAAATAGGCCGCGCCGAGCCCCGCAGGGCCCGCGCCGAGCACGACCACCTTCGGCGCGCTCATAGCGACGCCTTGACGGGCGCGCCGCGTCGCGAGGCACTGACCAGCGCCTGCACCAGGAAGCCGATGAACCCGCTGGCGTAGAGAATCGTCTGCCACACCAGCCCGACAGCGACCACTTGCTGCGGCGGCGCACCAAATGGCTGCAACAGCGCGGCCATGCTCGCTTCGCGTACGCCGAGCCCCCCGAAGCTGATCGGCGCGATCGCAATGATCTTGGCGAGCGACCAGGCGGCGAACCAGCTCGCGGCGGGAAGGTGCAACCCGATATCATCGGCGAGCCAGATGTTGATCGTCACAAACAGGCACTGCACCGCGAGCGACAGCAACAGGCAGCTGAGCAACCGCCAGGGCCGCGCCGCAAACTCGCCGAGCGCCCCCAGCAGTCGCGCCGCGACTGTGCCGATCTTGCGATTGGGCAGCGTCCGGAGCACCCAGCGCTCGAGGGGGCGCGCCGCGAACAGCCCCGCGACACCGCCGATCACTGCGGCAAGAATCGCTACGAGGAGGAAGATGCGCACGCCGCTCGACCGATCGGCGAGCACGAGCCAGCTGCCGGCCAACGCGATGCACAACAGTCCGACCGTGTCGATCACCCGGTCCATCAGCGATCCGACCGCGAGCTGCGCGCGACTGCGCACGAGCGGTGCAACCAGCGCGGCACGCACGACGTCTCCGCCGGCGACTCCGGGCAGCGCGATATTGGCGCTGAGCCCGGCGAGATGCGCGCGTAGTGCAGCGCCGACCGGAATTTCGTCACCCACGAGAAGGCGCCATTTGAATGCGGCGACGAGATGGCCGAACAAGAATAGCGCGAGCGACAGCAGCCAGGTTGCGGGCGACAGTTGCCGCGCCGCGGCAACGATCTGCGCCGGTGGAACGAGCCGGAAGATGACCACGAGCACCACCGCACTGACGCCGAGGCGCAGCAGCCACCCGAGCTTGCCCTTCTTGGTGCGAACGCTAGCCATCAGCGCCGACGATCGGTTTGCGTCCGAGTTGCTGGCGCGAAACCATGTCAGCGATCAGCCCAAGCGACCAGATCATGCATGCGCCGAGCAATCCGAGCACCGCGGTCTCGGACAAATTGTCGAGAAACACGTCGTAGATGCCCTTGAGCAATCCAATCACGAACATCAGCGTGCCGAGCGGCAGGAAGATGCGCAGCGGCTCGAAATAGAGCGTCAGGCGGCACACCAGGAACATGAAGCGGAAGAAGTCGCGCGGCTTGATCTTCGAACTGCCGATGCGCCGGCCGTATACGATCGGCAGGTAGGCGACGTGCAGGTTCGACGCGAGCATGCACAAGGTAATGGTCGTCGTGAACGAGAATGCGTCCGGCAGCAGATGCAGGAACTGCACCAGCTTTTCACGGCGGAACACTCGGAGCCCCGAATTGAGATCGGTGACCTCATGCTGCGCCAATATGCTGGCCAGCTTGTTCAACATCCATTTGGCGGGGCGCCGGATCAGCGGCACACCTTTCATCGCCGCGCCACGATCGCCGACCACCATGTCGTTATACGCCGCCATCGCGACCATTTCAGGCAGCGCCGACGCCGGATAAGTACCGTCGGCATCGATGATCGCGATCAGCGGGGCGCGGCTGACGGCAATGCCGGCCTTCAGCGCGCGACCATAGCCACCGTTGTGCGGCATGTTGACGAGCCTGCAGTCGAGCGTCTCGGCGATTTCGCGCGTGCGGTCCGACGATCCATCGTTGACGACGATGATCTCGTGCGAAATCCCGGCCTCACGGAGCACGGCCGCAACCGCAGCGACGCCGGACTCGATGGCGCCTTCTTCATTAAATGCCGGGATTATGACTGAAAGGGCGGGAATCCCTGATGCTCGAATTGCCCCGTTTCCGTCGACTTCTTCGTGCATACGCCCCCCACACAGCGCCAGCTTCTAACTACGAACCCCGAGCCAGTCCAGAACTCGCGGGCAGACCAGTCCAGGACTGCTGGGACAATCGAAAACAAGATTCCAGTTGCCAGCGCAACTGGCACGTTAGCATATGCAGCATCATAGCGGGCGCGGTCCGACAGGCAAAATGCAAGCGGCGGATATGACGAAAATTCGAGCCTTGCGTCATGGCTAAAGCACTGGTAGCGCCGCTCCTGCGTTGGGCAGCCGGTGTGGAGGGACATCCGGTTGCTGTGTTTGGCGCCCCCCCCCGGGGGAAGGGGGAAGGCTTCATGGAAGGCGTTGCCGGATCTGAACATGATGCGCCCGAACAGGCTTCGGTGGCGGCGTCCGTTCGTTTCAACCGCACATTATTCGCACGCACCGGGATCCTGAGCCTGCTCCTGCTCTGGCCGTTGTTCTTCTTTGGCCAGATGGCGGTGTTCGAAGACACCGTGAGCTATCTCAAAGCCGGACGCGCAGCGGTCGGTTTTATCGAAGCCAAGCTGCATTTCGGCCACACGCCGAACTATGTCGGCGCCAACAACGTCGTGCTCAAGGCGCCGCCACCGACATCGGTCGACGGAAAGACCGTGAAGACCAATGTTCCCGGCGAAGAAATCAAGGCCGGCCGGTCCGCGAGCTATTCGATATTTGCCTATCTGTTGCGCGGTCCCGGTTATCGGATGTTCGCACTTGCGGTGACACAATCGATTCTGACCGCATTTCTCGTGGTGTGCCTCATCGGCGCGTATGGCAGCATTTCGGAGCGGAAATTCCTGCTGGTGGCGCTGCTGCTGGCCTTCGTGACGCCCTTGGCGTTCGAAGCCAATTTCGTGATGCCCGACATATTCGCCGGCCTGATGCTCGGCGCGCTGTTGCTCCTCTCGACTGAAGACCGGTCGCTTTCCGGACCGATCAAGACTGCGCTGATCCTGCTCGCCGGCTTCGGATTCGCCTCGCACGCGGGCAATCCCCCGCTCGCAGCCGCGGTCGTGATGGCTGGCGCGCTGTGGATCTGGCGGTGGTCGAAAGAAAATCGGATCCGGCGCCTTGCGTTGCTCGCCGCACCCTTGTTCCTCGGCGCGGCGGTCACGCTGCTGCAAGGCTTTGTCGCCTTTCACGAGGTCGGGTTGGGTGCTGGGCGCTATCCTCTCACGCTCGCACGCTCGATCGACAACGGTCCGGGCAAGCTCTATTTGGATAAGTATTGCCCGACGAAGCATTACACAGTCTGCGAAATATTCGACAATAAAGTTCCTCCGACGATCGAGGATTTTCTGTGGTCGGAGAAGGGTCTGCGCTATCGGGCGAGCGCCGCCCAGATGCGCCGCATCCGTGCCGAGGAAGGCGAGATCGTATTCCACGCGGCGCTCGAGCATCCCATCGACCAGTTCGGGCAATTGGCATATGACGTTCCGCGACAGATCGCGACGTTCGGCCTGAGGGTATTGCACTTCGACTTGCGCGTGGCAGTGACGCGCGACGAGGTGCCGTTCCTCGAGCGAGTGGCGAAACCTATCGGCCTAGGGGAAATTCTCGCGAATTTGTCGATGGTTGCGGTACTGGCGTCGCTGGTGGTCGTGGCGACGGAATTCAAGCGCTGGACGCCGAAGCAACGCGCGGTGATCTTGCTCATCGCCTACGGCCTGTTCGTGAACGCGTTCGTCAGCGCGCTTTTCTCGGGCGTCTCGGGCCGGTATCAATCGCGCCTGATCTGGTTGTTGCCGCTGGCGGTGGCGCTGTTCGCGACGTTCGAGCCACTGCAGCGGATGCGTGGCCGGACGCCCAGGCCTGCGGACGCACCGCAAAAAATATGAGTAACCGCGAGCCTCGAAAGGCGGTATGGACTTTTCGGCCAAACCGTCACTAGCGGCCGAATCTTAACGTTTTCGCCTGGAGTTGTAACTGTTGCTTAAGGGGGCGCGCCCTATCTGGGCGCAAATATTGAGGGTGGGGTCATGAGAGTATTAGTAGCGGGCGGGGCAGGCTTTATCGGATCGCATTTGTGCGACCGACTGCTCTCAGATGGTCACCAGGTTTTCGCGCTCGACAACTTTCAAGCCGGCAACGAAGACAATCTCAAGGACGCTTTGCGCAATCCGAATTTCACGCTGATTCGCGGCGACGTGCGCGATGCCATTCCCGATTGCGGCGCTGAACGCATCTACAACCTGGCATGCCCGGCCTCGCCGCGGCAATATGCGGCGGATCCGATCGGGACCTTCCGCACCAACGTCGTCGGCATTCTCAACCTGCTCGAATATTGCCAGAAAAATGGCGCGCGTCTGCTGCAGGGCTCGACCAGCGAAGTCTATGGTGAAGCGAACGTGCACCCGCAGCCCGAGAGCTACGTCGGCTCGGTGAACTGTATCGGCCCGCGCGCCTGCTACCATGAAGGCAAGCGCGCAGCTGAGACCGCCTGTTCCGATTACGAGCGTCAGGCCGGTGTGCAGGTGCGTATCGCGCGGCTGTTCAACGTCTATGGGCCGCGCATGACCGACGACGGCGGGCGCGTCGTTCCCGGCTTCATCATGCAGGCGCTCTCGGGCGAACCGCTCACCATCTACGGTGCCGGCGCGCAGACGCGCTCGTTCTGCTACATTGACGACACGATCGAGGCGCTGGTGCGCTTGATGGAAGTCGAAGGCACCCAGCTGGGGCCGGTGAACATCGGCAACCCGCAAGAGGTTTCGATTCGCGAACTCGCCGACCTGGTTATCCGCAAGACCGGCAGCAACTCGCCATTGGTGTATGAATCGCTTCCGAACGACGATCCCCGCCTCCGCCGGCCCGACATCGAGAAGGCCACGTCGCTGCTCGATTGGCAGCCGAGCACCACGCTCGAGGAAGGCCTTGAGACCACCATCAGCTGGCACCGCCAGCAGATGGGCGAACTCGTCGCGGACGGATCGCAGAAGCTGGTAATCATCGGCGGCGGCCCTGCGGGCCTCACCGCCGGATATTACGCGCTCCGGGAGAGCGAGGATCTCGTGCCGATCGTGCTCGAGGAAACCGACATGGTCGGCGGCATCGCGCGCACCGAAAGTTACAAGGGCTATTTGTTCGACATCGGCGGCCACCGCTTCTTCACCAAGGTACGTCAGGTCGAAGAGCTGTGGCGCGAAGTGCTGACCGAGGAGTTCTTGCGGCGGCCGCGGCTGAGCCGCATCTTCTACCGCGGCAAATATTACGCCTATCCGCTCAAGGCAGTGAACGCCCTCACCAACCTGGGCATGTACGAAAGCCTGCGCATCCTGCTGAGCTACGCGAAATGGCGCGTGAAGCCGTACAAGGACGAGACCAATTTCGAGCAATGGGTGACCAACCGCTTCGGCGGCCGGCTGTTCTGGCACTTCTTCAAGTCGTACACCGAGAAAGTGTGGGGTATGCCCTGCACCACCATCCAGGCCGACTGGGCTGCGCAGCGGATCAAGAACCTGTCGCTGCGCAAGGCGGTGTGGAATGCTTTCACCGGGGCGAACGACACCACCAGCCTGATCGAGGCGTTCGACTATCCGCGGCTCGGGCCGGGCATGATGTGGGAAGCGTTTCGCGACAAGATCCGCGCCAAGGGCGGCGAAGTCCGGATGAATTCGCGCGCCACGCGCGTGTTCTGGAGCAACCGTCGCGTCAGCAGCGTCGAAGTGGCGACCGTCGCCGGCGAATCCTATCGGCTGCCGGGCGACCATTTCATCTCGTCGATGCCGATCTCCGAGCTCATCGCGTGCATGGATCCTCCCGCACCGGAGCCGATCCGCGCCGCCGCCAAGCGGCTGCGTTACCGCGACTTCCTGATCGTCACGCTGATCCTGAAGCGCAGCGACCTGTTCCCCGACAATTGGATCTACATCCACAGCCCCAACGTCGAGGTCGGGCGCATCCAGAACTTCCGTTCCTGGTCGGAGCACATGCTTCCCGACCAGACCACGTCGAGCATCGGCATGGAGTATTTCTGCCAGGAAGGCGACAAGCTCTGGACCAAGGACAACGCCACGCTGATCAAGCAGGCTGCCTCCGAGCTCGAGCATCTCGGACTCGCGACGGCCGATCTCGTGATCGACGGCACCGTGATCCGCCAGCCCAAGGCCTATCCGGTGTATGACGAGGATTATCAGGAAGCTCTCGACATGATCCGCGGCTGGCTGTCGACCTTCGACAATCTTCAGGTCGTCGGCCGCAACGGCATGCACCGCTACAACAACCAGGATCACTCGATGCTCACTGCGATGCTGGCGGTGAAGAACATCCTGGGCGGGCGCAACGACCTCTGGGCGGTCAACGTCGAGAAGGAATATCACGAGGACGTCGAGGCCGCGCCGGATCTCAAATCTTCGCAGCGACTGGCCCGAGCGGCGGCGTGACGAGTGGCGGCGTGACGCGCGCACGCCCGACCGTCTCGATCCTCATCCCGGCCTATAACGCGGAGGCGACGCTTCCTGCGTGCCTGGAGGGGATCGCGCGGTCGACGTGGCAGCCGCTCGAAGTCATCTTGTTTAGCGACGGATCGACCGACAGCACCGAGGCGATCGCGACCGCTGCCGGCTGCCGCATCGTGCGCAATCACGGCCGGCCGCGCGGGCCGGCGCATGGTCGCAACGAAGCGGCGAAGGCTGCCGCCGGCGAGTGGCTGCTGCTCGTCGATGCCGACGTCGTGATCGCGCCGGACGCCCTCGAACTGCTTGGCGAGGAGATGCTCGCGAAAGGCGCGATCGGCGCGTTCGGGTCCTATGACGATACGCCGCGCTCACAGCGCGGGACCAGCCTCTATGCCAATCTGCGCCACCATTTCGTCCATCAGCATGGCCCCGCCGATGCGAGCACCTTCTGGTCGGGGCTCGGGCTGATCGACCGCGAGACCTTCCTGCGCTTCGGCGGCTTCGACGAGGCGCTGTTCCCCTATCCGAGCATCGAAGACGTCGAGCTCGGCGCGCGGCTGGTCGCCGCCGGGCATCGCATTCGGCTCGTCCATGCTGCGCACGGCAAGCATTGCAAGGACTGGCCGCTGCTGCGCGTGTGGCACACCGACATCTTCCGTCGCGCCGTTCCCTGGGCGGAGATGATCATCGACGGCAAGACTGCGGGCGCCGACCTCAACGTCAGCCAGATCGAGCGCATCAAGGCGCTGGTCGCGCTCCTCGGGCTCGCGCTGCTGCTCGGATCGGTGATCGTGCCGCAGTTCCTGATCGGAGTGGTGGCGACATGGCTGGCCTATATCTGGCTCAATCGCGACTTCTTCGGCTTCCTCGCCAAGCGGCTGCCGCTCCACCGGCTCGCACTCGCGGTGACGATGCACTGGTGCTACCATATCTATTCGACGTTCACCTTCGTGATCATTGCAGTGACGCGCAGGCTGGGCTGGCGCCGGCGCATCGCGGTTCCGGAATGATCGCGCTTCAGGACTGAAGGCGAAGGTCGACCATTACCGGAAAGTGATCCGATCCCGCGCGGGGCAAGCGATCGATGCGCATCGCGCGCCACTGCGACCCGGCGTAGACATGGTCGATCGGCAGGAAGGGGAATGGCCATTTGGCGCCCGAATTCCATTGATACGCCGGCCAGGAGAACAGCGCCCGCGTCAGGCGCGTCATCGGCTGCAGATCATCGTCGAGCCCGCGCATCGCATAGGACCAGGGCGTCAGATTGAAGTCGCCGAGCAGCACCGTGCGCGTGCGGTCGGTCTGGCCGATATAGCGTGTGAGCGTGTCGAGCTGGCGTTGCGCCGGCGCGGGGGGCAATGGCCAGAACAGATGGATCGCGACGAACGAGATCGGCTTTCCGTCGTGGCCCAGCAAGTCCATCCGCGCGAAGGTGATCGGGCCATTCCCCGGCGTGTCGGGAAGCCGCTCCCAATTCCCCTTGCGGAAATCCGACGCGATGCGCAGCGGGCGGCGTTTCGACAGGAGCAATGCACTGCAATCGCGCGGGCACGGCGTGCTGTAGGGATACATCCGATTCAGCTCGGCGCGCTTGCGCAGCAGCTTGATCGGCTCTTCGATCGCGACGATGTCGGCGTTGGCTTTCCGGATCATCGCGATTGCCGCATCAAGATCGTGATTGTTGCCGAAGGCATTGAATTGCAGCACGCGCAGCCGCGCACCCGTCGCTTCGGGATGTTCGACCTGCATGCCGACCACGGCCTCGCGCAGGATCGGATACGAACCGGCGAGCAGCACCGCGCACCCGACCAGCACCGACGCCACGCGCGGCTGGCCCCTGCGCAGCGCGACCGCGAGCAGCATTCCCACCACGACAGTCACCAGCCAGATCGGCAGGAACGAGTTGACCGTGTCGAGCGAGGAGCCGACTCGCCAGGGCCCGAACAGCCGCGCGATCCGCGGCGTTCCGGCTGCCCCGATGACGATCGGCGCGCCGCCGGCGACGATCACCAGCGATGGCAGGAGTTCCGCAACGCGCTGCCACGTCGCGGCAGCCCATGCGATCGGCGAGCCCATGGGAAGCGGATCGATACGCAAGCTTCGCAGGCTCCCCGACGACGCAGCTCCCTGCTGCGCCGCAGCGGCCATTCCCAACTCAAATCGCCTTGTCAACGCCGGCCGCGACACGCCGATGCACCGGAATCGTTCCGCACTCGAGCGCGCACGACCGCATGTGCCGCGCTGGATCAACCGGCACAGTCAAGCGCGAGAGAGATTGCTGGCCTGATTGCGACGCCCGCACTATTGCGCCGCAGCAAGATTGCTTGCGCACGAGTATAATTCGGATATTCCGCTCAGCGGGGGGTGACAGTGCGCGTTAAAGTCTTTCCACTTTCCTTGCGGGCGCGAACGGAGCCGCCGCCGGCGATCGCGCGGTGGGAATGGATCGCAATCGCGCTGGTCGTCGGGGTCGCGCTGGCGGCACGCCTGCCCGGACTCGGCAGCAGCCTGTGGTACGACGAGATCGTCACCGTCGTGACCTTCGCGCGGCTGCCGTTCGGCCAGCTGATCGCCACGTTCGATTCGCTCAACAACCATATGTTCTACAGCGTGCTCGTGCACCTGAGCCTCTTGCTGTTCGGCGAGCATGCCTGGAGCATACGGCTTCCTGCGCTGCTGTTCGGCCTCGGCAGCATCGTCGTGTGCTGGCTGATGGCGCGGCGCGCGCTCGATCGCTGGCCCGCGCTGCTCGTCGCGCTGCTGCTCGCGCTGTCGTTCCACCATGTCTGGTTCTCGCAGAACGCGCGCGGCTATACGATGCTGCTGTTCTTCACCGCGGCTTCGCTGCTCGCGTTCGAGGAGGGACTCGCACGACCGCGCTGGCGCAGCTGGACCTGGTTCGCGGTGCTCGCCGCGGCGGCGATCTATACGCATCTCTCGGCTGCCTTCCTCTACGCTGCGTTGGGCGTGGTCGCGCTCGGGCTATGGCTCGCGGCGCTGCGCGAACGCCGCAGCTTCCCGTTCCTGCAACTCGCCTATGGCGGAACGCTCGCGATCGCGCTCGCGGTGCTGCTGCACCTGCCGGTGATCGCACAGGCCGTGCACACTGTCGGGAGCGTCTCGGCCAAGACCGCTGCGAGCGGGAAAGCGCTCGCCGAATGGCAGAACCCGCTGCGCGCGGTGCAGGAGATCGGCAACTCGCTGTCGACGACGAACCCGCTGGTCCCCTTGCTCGTCGCCGCCGCAGCGGTCGTCGTGATCGTCGGCGCGATCGGCTTCGCGCGGCGCCAGCCGGTGATCCTGCTGGTCTATCTGGTGCATATCCCGCTGACGATGCTGCTGCTGCGCCTGCTCCATTTCCGAATCTGGCCACGCTATTTCTTCACCGAAATCGGCTTCATCTACACGCTGATCGTGCTCGGCATGGTGCTGATCGCCGGCTGGGTCGCGGGCAAGGCGCGTCCGGCGCAGGCCAATGCGCTCACGACCTGGCTGGTGCGCGGCGGCGCGGCGGCGATGGTGATCGTCTCGGTCGGGCTGCTCGCGCGCAACTATACGGCGCCCAAGCAGGATTTCATCGGCGCGCGCGACTGGGTGGCGCAGCACCTGCAGCCGGGCGACAAGGTCGGCGCGACCGGCCTCGCCGCCTTTGCCTATGATCGTTATTATCGCCCGGGCTGGGCCGAGGCGAACTCGCTCGACCAGCTGCACGCGCTACGTGCATCGGCTCCGACCACCTGGATCCTGGTCGCGTTTCCGCACCAGACGCTCGGCGCGCGCGGCGACGTGATGGGTGAGGTCCAGCGCGACTTCGACCGCGTCGCGACCTTCCCGGGCACGCTCGGCGACGGCGCGATTTGGGTGTTCCGGTCGAAGGCCAAGCGCTGAGATGGACACCACGGCACCCGAGAATCGCGGCAACGCGCGTTTCGCGATGATCCGCAACCTCGGGCTGCTCGGGGTCGGCCAGGTGCTCACCAAGGGCATCGCGTTCATCGCGCTCGCCGCGCTGGCGCGGCGGCTGTCGCGGTCCGACTATGGCGCGGTCGAATATGCGCTCGGCCTGTCCTCGTTCGCCTGGCTGATCATCGACGGCGGACTCGGTGCCGTCGGTGTCCGCCGACTGAGCCAGCGCGTCGCCAGCGCGGGCGAACTGGCCGCGCAGATCCCCGTCGCGCAGCTGATCCTGGCGCTGTGCGTCGCGCCGGCGATGTTCCTGCTCGCCGCCTTCTCGGCGCACGACCGCACGGCGCTCTACCTCGTCGCGGCGATGTCGCTGAGCGTGCTGCTGCTGCCGTTCAAGCAGGACTGGCTGTTCCAGGCACGCGGCCAGATGAGCCATGTCGTCGCGTCGCAAGTAATCCGCACCGGCGTTTTCATGCTGATCGTCGTGTTCGCCGTATGGGGCGACGCGAACACCCAGCTGGTCGGCGTGGCCGAGATCATTTCGGTCGCAAGCACCACCGGCTATCTGCTGCTGATGCAGCATTTGCTCGTCACGCCGGCGCGGCTGTCGTTCAGCCGCGACGCGCTGATCGGGCTGGCACGCGAAGGGCTGCCGATCGGTGCCGGGGCGATCTGCTGGGCGGCGACGCAATTCGTGCCGCTGTTCGTGCTCACGCCGCTCGCCGGCATGGAGCAGACCGCCTATTTCGGCGCGGCGCACCGGCTGGGCGTGTCGCTGGTCACGTTCAGCTGGATCTATCATTTCAACCTGTTTCCGGTGATCGCGCGGCGCATCCATAGCGGTGGCGCGCACGACGATTCGCTGCTGCGCCTGTCGATCCGCATCACCGGCTGGGGTGGAATCGGGCTGGCGCTGGCGCTGTCGCTCGCGGCACCGCGCATGCTGCCCTTGCTGTTCGGCCCGGGCTTCTACCGCGCGTCGATACCGTTCATCATCCTGGTGTGGACCTTTCCGCTCACCTTGCTCTCGGGCCATGCGCGCTGGCTGCTCGTCGCCGCGGAACATGCCGGCGACATGCTCAAGTCGCAGGCGCTGGGCGTCGTGACGGCGCTGGTCGCCAGCGCTGCGTTCATTCCGTTGCTGGGCGCCAAGGGCGCGGCGGCGGCGATGACGCTGGCATGCGTCGCGGTGTGGCTGAGCAGCCAATTCCTCGCCGACCGGCGCGGGCGGCATGTGCCGTTCAAGCCGTGCGTGGCGCCGATGGTCGCCGCGGCGGTAGTGCTGAGCGCCGCGCGGCTCACCGCGATGGCAAATCCCTGGCTCGAAGCCGCGGTGGGCAGCATAGCCTTTGCCGCGCTGGGCCTGATCTTCGATTCGAGCCTGCGCGAAGACTTGTTGTGGCTCGCGGGACGGCAACGCAATGTGCCGGCACTGACATGAGGGGGGCGGCGTGTACGACGAACAGTTAGGCGTATCCGAGGCAGCACAGGCGCTGGCCGATCGGCTGCGCGCGCGCAATGCGACGGTGGGGATCGTCGGCATGGGCTATGTCGGCCTACCGCTCGCGATCACTTGCGCCGGTGCGGGCTTCAAGGTGATCGGTTTCGACATCAACGAGCAGCGCGTCCAGCGGATCACTGCCGGCGAGCAAGTGATCAATTATCTCGATCCCGCCGCGGCATCCGAAGCGATCGCCAAGGGCCAGTTCGAAGTCACTGCCGATTTCACGCGACTGGGCGAGCCCGACGCGATCATGATCTGCGTGCCGACGCCGCTCACCGCCAATCGCGATCCCGACCTCAGCTTCGTCGAAGCGACTGTCGCGAGCATCGCGGCAGCCTATCGGCCGGGGCAGTTGATCGTGCTCGAATCGACTACCTGGCCCGGCACGACGCGCGAGATCGTCCAGCCCGCGCTCGAGGCCAAGGGCGGCCTGGTCGGCGAGACCTGCTTCATCGCCTTCTCGCCCGAGCGCGAGGATCCGGGCAACCACAGCTATTCGACCAAGACCATTCCCAAGATCGTCGGCGCCGACGACGCGGGTTCGCTGGCGGCCGCCGTCGCGCTCTACGAGCAGATCATCGTCCAGGTCGTGCCGGTGAGCAGCGCTGCGGCGGCCGAAGCGGCCAAGCTCACCGAGAACATCTTCCGCGCCGTCAACATCGCCTTGGTCAACGAACTCAAGGTCGTCTACGACGCGATGGGCATCGACGTGTGGGAAGTGATCAACGCCGCCGCGACCAAGCCGTTCGGGTTCAAGGCCTTTTATCCCGGCCCCGGGCTCGGCGGGCATTGCGTGCCGATCGATCCCTTCTACCTCACCTGGAAGGCGCGCGAAGTCGGCGTCGAGACGCGATTCATCGAGCTCGCCGGCCAAGTGAACACTGCGATGCCGAAGCATGTCGTCGACAAGCTCGGCGATGCGCTCAACCTCCGCTTCGCCAAGGCACTCAATGGATCGCGCGTCCTGGTGCTCGGGCTCGCGTACAAGGCCGATGTCGACGATTTGCGCGAGAGCCCGTCGCTGGTGCTGATCGACTTGCTCGAGGCGCGCGGCGCAGTGTGCGACTATCACGACCCGCACATCCCGGTCGTGCCGTCGACGCGCGAGCATGCGTCGCTCGCGGGCCGCGAATCGGTCGCGCTCGATGGCACGCTGCTCGCGGGCTATGACGCAGTGCTCGTCGCCACCGACCATAAGGCAGTCGACTATGCGCTGGTGGCGGAGCACGCCCGGCTGGTGATCGACACGCGCAACGTGATGGAGCGCAGCGGCATCCGGGCGGCGCATGTGACCAAAGCCTGAGGCGCGATGCGCATCCTGCAGACCTGCACGCGATTCGTGCCCGGGGGGATCCAGCGGCACGTGATCGACCTGGCGGGCTGGCTGCGCGAGCGCGGGCACGACGTCACTCTCGGCGGCACGCCGGGACCGTGGTCCGACCTCGCCGATCCGAACTTCGTGCCGATCGACGTGCACAATGTCGCGGCCGAAGGCGGCCCCCTGCCCCGCCGGCTGGTCTATCTCGCGCGCGCGGCGGCGGCACTGCGTCCAGAGCTGAAGCGGCGCAGGATCGAGCTGATCCATGCCCACGAAAGCGCGCCTGGGCTGGTGGTGGGGCTGGCGGCGATCGGCACCGGAATCCCGGTGGTGCTGAGCTTCCACGGCTCGAACCCGGAGCGCATCCGCGAGTTCGGCCGGATCGGGCGGATGGTCGCGACCAGGCTGATCACGCCAAGCCATCGCAGCGCCGAAGACCTGGCGACCATCGGCGGCGTGCCGCGCGATCGGCTGCACGTGATCGGGCTCGGCATCAAGCCGGTGGCGGCGCCGGCGCCCGAGGCCGTCGCGGAGATCCGCCGCGAGTTGCTTGGCCCCGACGGACGCATTCTGGTGCTGACCGTCGCACGGCTCGCACACCAGAAGGGCATCGACTATCTGGTCGAGATCGTCCGGCGAGTGACCGCCGCCGATCCCGCGATCCGCTTCGCAGTCGTCGGCGACGGCCCGCAACGCGACGAGGCGCGCGGCTGGGCCGAGGCGGCCGGAGTCGCGGACAGACTGCAGTTCCTCGGGCACAGCAATGACCCTGCGAGCTATATGGCGGCCGCCGATCTGTTCCTGCTGCCGTCGCGCTGGGAATCGCTGCCGATCACGATCGTCGAAGCGTTCCGCCAGCGCCTGCCGGTGATCGCCACTGACTGCGGCGGGGTATGCGAGCTGGTCGACGACAGCGTCGGGCGGCTGGCGCAGATCGGCGATGTCGAGGCGCTCGCCGGACTTGTGCTCGCGCTCGCGCACGACGATGCGCTGCGCGAAAGCCTGTCGGAAACCGCCGCGGCGCGCAGCGGCGAACCGCGCTTCGAGCCGGAGCACATCCACAGCTTGTTCGAGCGGTTCTATGGCGAAGTCCTCGCCGCTCGGAAAGCCGGCCGATGACGCTGCGCGCCGCGCCGTTCGCCAGGAAGGTCGCATCGGCGATCGGCACGGGTAGCTTGGGGCGTCCGCTGCGCGTCGACATATGCTGGGGCGAACTGCCGGGCCGAGCGCCCGCGGGCGGCGCGCTGGCCACGCTGGGCGCCGAATCTCTCGAGCTGGTCGAGTTCTGGCTGGGTCCGCTCACGCTCGACGCGGTGCGGCACGACGGGCTCGGCGGGCCGGACAGCGAGGCCGAGATCCTGTTCTCGGCGGCAGAGGCCTCCGGCCGGATCGAAGTCAGCCGGCTGCGCCAGCTCGACAATGCGATCGTCGTGGCCGGCGACCGGGATCGCATCACGGCAGCGATTCCCGCGCGGCGCGCCGCCCCTGCCCCATCGTCCACAAGCGCCGACCTGCTCGCCGGCGTAACCGCGCAGCGACTGCGGCATCCGTGGGAACTCGAGGACGCGCGGCACTTCCCCGCGCTGGCGGGGCGCCGCGTGCTGGTCAATGGCGCGACCGGGTTCATCGGCGCGCGGCTGGTCGAACGGCTCGCCGAGGAAGGCGCGGTGGTCACGGCGGCGGCGCGCGACTTGCGGCGCGCGGCGCGGATCGCGCGGTGCGGCGTGGCGCTCGTGGCGGCCGGCAAAGACCCCGCGGCGCTGGTCGCCGGGCAGAATTGCGTGATCAATCTCGCCTATGATTTGTCCTCGCCCGCCGAGGCCAATGCGGCGGCGGCGGAGAAGCTCGCGGAGGCGGCGCTGGCCGCGCGCGTTTCGCGCTTCGTCCACGCCAGCTCGATCGCCGTCTATGACGGCTGGCCGGGCGAGGATTTGACCGAGGAGTCGCCGAGCGACGGACCGGGGCACGAGTACAAGGTCTGGAAGCGCGCCACCGAAGTCGCATTGGAGCGTCTTGCCGAGGGCAGTCGCATGGGCGTCGCGCTGCTCCAGTTCACCAACGTCTACGGCCCCTTCTCGCGGCTGTGGACCGACGAGTTCGCCGAGCGGCTCCAGGCCGGCAGCGTCGCGGTGCCCGACGAGAGCCTGTGCAACGGCGTCTATGTCGACGACGCAGTCGATGCGCTGCTCGCGGCGAGCCTGGCTGACGCAGCGTCCGGGCGGTTCATCGTCACCGGTCCGGCGCCGTTCCGCTGGCGCGACTTGCTCGACGGTTATGCCGCGGCATGTGGCGGAACGGTCGTCAGCGAGCCGATGCCCAAGCTGTCGGGCGCCGCCCCCGCGCCGCGCAAGGCCGGACTGCGCGCGCTGATCGGAGATCCGATGCGGATCGCGCAGGCGCCGGTGATCCGACCGATGATCGATCATATCCGCAAGCGCATCGGCGAAGAGCGGCTGCTGATGCTGCGCCGGCGCGCGATGCGCTGGATGGCGGGCGGCAAACCAACGCTCTACCGCCCCGCCGCCGCAAGCCCGAAGCTGTTCGCCGCCCGTGCCACCGCGCACGGCGACCGCGCGGCGCGCGAGTTGATCGCCCCCAGCATCGGGCTCGATCGCGCACTCGGCGCTATCGGCGACTATCTGCGCTGGCGGTATCGCTGATCGGTACGCGCGGCGCGCCCGCGCCGGATGGGACGTCCTGGCGGTATCCGGAAAGTCCAACGAAGTTGACCAATTTGACGGTTGCCATTCGACGCCGTCCGCCGCCGCCAAATCCAACGAAGTTGACCAACTTGACGGTTGCCACGCGACGCTGTCCGCCGCCGTCAGATCCAACGAAGTTGACCAACTTGACGGTTGCCACGCGACGCAGTCCGCCCCCGCCAAATCCAACGGAGTTGACCAACTTGACGGTTGCCATTCGCCGCCGTCCGCCGCGTTTCCTTTGGAACGAAGAGGCGCCATTCCGCGCGAGAATTTCGGCACTGCCCAATGCTCGAGACGAAATTTCGCATTCCGTCGAACGCAAGTGACCGCCGCCCCGATCCGCGTGCAAACGGCCGCAATAAACGCCCCGCCGCTCGCTACGCGGCGCCACGGCATCTGATCGAGAGGCGCCGTTTCGTTCTTTGTTTGTTCCATGCTCTGGGCGTATTGTGAATAGTCCTACATTGCAACTTCGAGTAGCTGCTGGAGAGCGTGGACACGAACGCTGAGGCAGCGAGCTCGATCGTTCCGCCTCGCGTATGCTTCGGCTGCAGCTGCACTCGAGCAGAGGAGAGACCAAGCTCTGCTTCACATCTTGGATGGCATCGGACCCGATGATCTCGATCTGGCCCGGCACTGTTCCGTACCGCGTGAACGTACCTATTGGCGGAGAATCTTCTGGCCCAGCTCGTCCGCGGCTAAAGGGTCGAGCTGTTCTCCTTCCCAAAGCGGCACCACATGATGAAGAGCTTGGCGAAAACGATTGTACACATAGGAAGTTGATGGGCCGCGTCGATCATCCGGCTCAGTATCCCAATGGTCAGCGCTCGCGAGCCAGTAGGTTATCACGTCCGGGTGATGATCCTGCAGGTACTTCATTGCCGCGAGGAGTTGATCCTCAGTCGCCGAGACGTACTTAGTTATCGTCGCGCCGGGCGGGGCTGACGGCTTATCCGGGAAATCGTAGACGGGCTCGCGGAATTCCCATTCACGTTGAGCTTCAGCCGAGAGGGCCGGTAGACCGGCGGCTGCGCGCGCGCGAATCCGCAACTGCAGCGCTACGGTCCGGAGTACGTCCTCGCTCAAGCCCCCATGTGGGAGGAGGGGGGCGTCGAGATTTTCAAGCCAGTATTTTACAGGCGGCTTGTGGACGGAAATATCGCCAAGTGCCTTTTCGCTGATCATCGGCGTTACCCACGGGTTGGAATCACCGCCAACCCAATGTTGATCAAGGTCTCGGATGATTGCATCGATCAGCTCGTCATTGATTTCAATTTCCATAACATACGCTCACTGAAATCCTATAACAAAATAGCATCAAGATCGCCAAGACAAGATCCTAATTCCTCCACGGCGTCCAAATCCCAGCTTTCATCATCTTTGAGAGGCACAAACCGATCGAAGGCCTCGTACAGTCTTTCCCAAAAGTGTATGCCTTCGAGGTGACGGTATCTATATTCTGAGTCGCCAAGGGAGTCGTTGTAACATTTGACTTTTACCCAATATCTGACGACATCAGGATATAGTTCTCTCATATATCTATCAATTGCTTCTCGTTGTCCTCTTGTCGGTGAGACCCAACGCGATAGCCTTAGATTAGGATCAAGCTTCCGAGGTATGCGATGATAATTGGGCTCAACGAAAAGCCAGGCGGCTTCTTCGGCCGCTGTAAGCGGCGGGGCACCGTGCTCTGCTCGCGCACGTCGCCGGAGTGCTAGAGCGACGTTACGGACAGTCGTCTCGTCGAGCCCTCCTGGTCGGTGGACTGGTGAGTCGACGCCGTTCAACTCGCGGATAAGCGCGCTCCGGAGGACTTAAATCACCGAACTCACATTCCAGGAAGGCTAATTCGCGCCAGAAATCAAGTTCGCCTGGCTCGTGCCGACCAAGGTAACTCACCAGCTTTTCAACGAGACCTTCATCGATACGGTCGAATGAACTCTGACTTTCGCCGCCTTGCATTCGGTATCTCCGATTTTCACGGCCGAAACGATTGATCTCGGCTCACGGTCGACTGCGCGGTCCTCGTAGCATTCGAGCTCGCAGTCGACGATATGCCATGGCGTCCGGTTGGCACGACGTCAGCAAGCCATCTCCTGCCACCAAGCAAGGCAAGGGACTTTGGGCACCATCGCGTCGATATCAAGCCGTCGATGCTATCGTTTTGTCGTACGGGGACCGACAGGCTATTCGAGCGGCTGGGAACCCGGCCGATACAGGCGCGCCGCGGACCGGGAGGAACTATGGCGACGCATCATCGGGCTGGGTTCATGACCGGCCTCGCGCTGTTGTTCCCAATCACTTTGTCCACCATGGCGATCGTGTTGCTGGCGCCGGTGCTCCCGGACCTGCTGCGCGAGTTCGCCGGCGTGCCCAATCACGAATATTGGGTGCCGATGGTGCTCACGGTGCCGGCGCTGTGCGTCGCGCTCTTCTCGCCGCTGGCAGGAATCCTTGGCGACTGGTTCGGACGCAGGCGCCTGCTGCTCGGCGCGTTCCTCGCGTATGCCGTGGTCGGTATCGCGCCCATGTTTCTGTCGAGTCTTGAGACGATCCTCGTCAGCCGCGTCGCGGTGGGGATCACCGAGGCGATGATCATGGTCCTCAGCACGACAATGATCGGTGACTATTTCGAGGGTGCGGCACGCGATCGCTGGCTGGCCGGACAAACCGCGATGGCCTCGCTGTCCGCGATGCTCTTTCTGAACATCGGCGGCTTTCTTGGTCGGTTCGGCTGGCGCGAGACCTTCTGGGTCTATCTCTCCGCGCTGCTGATGTTCGCGCTGGTGCTGGCGTTCACCTGGGATCCGTCAGCGAAAGATGGCGAGGAGGAGGTCACCGCCGCCCCCCATGCGGCGAACTGGGCCGACTTCCCCTGGCTGCACATGGGCGGCATCGTCCTCGTCACGCTATTCGGTTCGATCCTCTTCTATACCGTGCAGATTCAGTCTCCGATCGGCCTGCACCAGCTCGGCATCACCGACCCCGCGCATATCGGATTCCTGACCTCGCTCGCCAGCATCGGCGTGCCGGTCGGCACCGCGATCTACTCGCGGCTCGGGTCGCGCCTGACCGTGACGACATTGCTGCTCGTCGAGTTCGCATTGCTCGCGACGGGCTTTCTGTTGATGAGCCGATCGGGCGCGCCTGCCGGATTCCTTGCCGGCTGCTTCGTCAATCAGCTCGGCGCCGGGATGCTGCTGCCGACGCTACTGGTGTGGGCGATCAGTGGCCTGGCTTTCGACATGCGCAGCCGCGGCGCCGGTATCTGGACCGGCGCCTTTTCGGTCGGCCAGTTCCTGAGTCCGTTGGTCGTCACTGCGGCGGCAAGTCTTGCCGGTGGTCTGATGGGGGCGTTCGGCGTGCTTGCCGGCGCCGCCGCGCTGGGGACTGTGGCCGCGCTGGTCGCGCGGACGCGCGCAACTCCGGCGGTGGCGCCTGCCTGATCGTCTCGAAGGCAATGCCGCGGAGGTCATCCACGCGCGCACCGCGAATGGCGTGAGTCCCCCCGTCAGCACGGACCCCAGGGCTATCGCATTTGACCCTAATCCTCCCCCGCCAGGGGGCCATGGCATTCACACATTCTCTTTTCCTTCGTCACCCCGGACTTGTTCCGTGTGTGCGCTTTGGCTAGCCCCCGGCCAGCCAGGATTATGTGCGGGGGACATAATCTCGCTCGCACACCACCAGGTGGCACGCGAGAAGCTGGAGGCTCCATGGATTCCCGCGTGGAGGGGTGGATGCCGGAACAAGTCCGGCATGACGATGACTTATTAAATATCTGAATATAAACAATAAATATAGACTTGTCGCGAAGTGTGAATCCGATAGCCCGGGCGGGGGAGGATTGCGCGAAATCCCTCGTCATGTGCGATAGCCCTGGCACGGACTCCTTCAGGTCTGGGCTTGCGTATATACCGGATCCACTTGCTCCGGCTTCCATTCTTCCAGCGGCTGGCCGTTGTGGAGATAGGCCGGCGCCTCGATCAGAATGAAGGCGATCCGGCAAACACGGTCGCTGATGTTGCGCCACAAATGGTTGGTGCCGCGCTGGACGATCACGCCGCCCTCGCGGATGGTCTTCTTGCGTCCGTCCTCGAGCTCGAGCTCGATCTCGCCCTGCAGGACGATGCCATAGTCGATCGAGTTGGTGCGGTGCATCGGGCTTTCCTTGCCCGGCAGCATGTCGACGATGCGGAAGGCGGAACCGCCGAGGAGGGTGTTGCCGACGTCGCGGTCGCGGCCGTCGCGTTCATCGTTGTTGTCGGCGGGCACTGTCGGCGTGGTCCACAGCAGCAGGAACGAGGCATCGCCGCTCGGGATCAGCCTGGTCGGCGTGACATCTTCCGATTTGAAGATGGCACGGCCGTACTCGTCGTGCCCGGTGACGACGCGCTGGACCGGCGGCAGGCCGGAATCGGAAAGGACTTCGCTCATGCCTGAACCACCTTCTGCTCGAGAATACCGAACGGCGAGCGGCCATCGCGGGTACGCGCTTCCATCCGCACCGTGTCGCCATAGGTCATGAAATTGGTGATCGCCGCGCCGGTGTCGACCGTCTCGATCCCGCGCCGCTCGGCGATGCACGAGGAACCGACTTCACGGTAATTGGGGTTCGAGACCGTGCCCGAGCCGATCACCGTGCCCGCGACGAGGTTACGGGTCCGCGCGGCATGGGCGACGAGTTCATGAAAGCCATAGGCCATCGCCTCGCCGTCGGCATTGCCGAACTGCGTGCCGTTCCAATGGACGAGCAGATGCATCGCCGGCCGAAAATTGCGCCAGGCGTTCCCGAGCTCGTCGGGAGTGACGGCGAACGGCGCCATGCCACACGGCGGCTTCGCCTGAATCCAGCCGAACCCCGATTTCATCTCGGGTCCGGCGAGCTTGCGCAGCGACCAGTCGTTGATCTGGACCACCAGGCGGATGTGTTTCCCCGCCTCGGCTGCCGGCGTCCCCATCGGCACTGGGTCGGTGATGATTCCGAACTCGCCTTCGAAATCGATGCCGAGATCTTCGCTCGCCATCGGCACTTCGGCCAGCGGAGCATGGAAGGTGTCGGAGACGCCCTGGTACATCGGCGGCCAGTCGGGCTTGAACGGCTCGAAGCCGAGCGCCTTGTCCATCAACTCGCCGTGGCTGCGATAGACCGAGCCGTCGAGCCACTGCCAGGCGCGCGGCAGCGGCGCGAGCAGATCGGCGGTGTCGACCGGATCGGGGAAGCGCGAGATCGCGGCGAGGTGCGGTGCAAGCGCCTCCCAATCTTCCAACGCCTGCTGCAGCGTCGCCACTGGTGCTGGTGCGCAGGTCGCGCCGTCGGGTGAAACGACGACCAAGCGGCCGTCGCGCGTTCCGTCGCGCAAAGTGGCAAGACGCATCCTTGAATATCCTCCGCGGTGTCTCCCTTTTTTATCGGCGACCGAAAGGGCGGCCAAAGGCATTCGATCGATACGGTCGCATCCATAGAATGCGATGGTCTGACGAACGGCGCGCAGGCAATTGCCCGCTTCGAAACTTCATTCTTGGGAGCAGCAGATGGCTCAGTGGCTCAAGCGCGGCGCGACGGCGGAGGCGAAGGCCGATGCCGACCGCAAGGTCCGCGACATCGTCGAAGCGGCGCTCGCCGACATCGAAAAACGCGGCGACGCAGCGGTGCGCGATATGAGCATTCGGTTCGACGGCTGGGACCGTGAGGATTATCGCCTGAGCCAGGCAGAAATCGACGCAGCGGTCGACAGTCTCACGGCGCAGGAGCGCAAGGACATCGAGTTCGCCCAGGCGCAGGTGCGGAATTTCGCGCAGGTCCAGCGCGCGGCGATGCGCGACGTCGAAGTCGAGACGCTTCCCGGCGTGGTTCTCGGCCACAAGAATATCCCGATCAATGCCGCGGGATGCTACGTTCCGGGCGGCAAATATCCGCTGCTGGCCTCGGCGCATATGTCGGTGATCACCGCCAAGGTCGCAGGCGTGCCGCGCGTCATCACCTGCGCGCCGCCGTTCCACGGACAGCCGGCGCGCGCGATCGTCGCCGCGCAGGCGCTCGCCGGCGCCGACGCAATCTATGCGCTTGGCGGCATCCAGGCAGTCGGAGCGATGGCGATCGGAACCGAGACGATCGATCCCGTCGACATTCTGGTCGGCCCAGGAAATGCCTTCGTCGCCGAAGCCAAGCGCCAGCTGTTCGGGCGGGTCGGCATCGACCTGTTCGCCGGCCCGACCGAGACGCTGATCATCGCCGATGCGATCGGCTGCGACCCGGAGATGGCAGCGACCGATATCCTGGGCCAGGTCGAGCACGGACCCGACAGCCCGGGCGTGTTGTTGACCAATTCAGAGAAGTTCGCGCGCGAGACGATCGCGGAAATCGCGCGGCTGCTCGAGATCCTTCCCACTGCCGACCATGCCCGCAAGGCGTGGGAGAATTTCGGCGAAGTGATCGTCGCCGACAGCTATGAGGAGATGGTCGCCGTCGCCGACGAGATCGCCAGCGAGCATGTGCAGGTGATGACCGCCGACCCCGACTATTTCCTGACGAACATGACCAACTATGGCGCGCTGTTCCTCGGGCAGCGGACGAACGTCAGCTTCGGCGACAAAGTGATCGGGACCAACCACACGCTGCCGACGAAAAAGGCCGCGCGCTATACGGGCGGCCTGTGGGTCGGCAAATTCCTCAAGACCTGCACCTATCAGAGGGTCCTGACCGACGAGGCCTCCGCACTGGTCGGCGAAGTTTGCTCGCGGCTGTGCGCGCTCGAAGGCTTTGCCGGACACGGCGAGCAAGCCAACATCCGGGTCCGCCGCTTCGGCCGGCGCAACGTACCCTATGCGGGGCAGGCCGAGCCCAGCGAGCTGACGGCGGCCTGATCATGAATTTGCCGCGAACGCCGAGCTTTCGGCTCGATGGGCGCCGCGCATTGGTGACCGGCGCAGGGCGCGGCATCGGCCTCGCCTGTGCCGCGGCGCTTGCCGAAATCGGTGCCGAGGTCACGCTCGCCGCGCGCACCGCGGGAGAGATAAAGGCGGCGGCGGACGCGATCCGCGCCACCGGGGGCGATGCCGAGGTCGCGGTGCTCGATGTCGCCGACTTTGCTGCGGTCGAAGCATTCTTCGCCGCCCAACCCGCGTTCGACGTGCTCGTCAACAGCGCGGGAATCAATCGCCCCAAACCGATGTGGGAGGCCAGTGAACTGGATTATGACGCGGTTCTCGGCCTCAATCTCAAGTCGGCGTTTTTCGTCGCGCAAGGCTGCGCAAAGCGGATGATCGCCGAAGGGAGCAAGGGCAGCCTGATCCATATGAGCTCCCAGATGGGCCATGTCGGCGGCCCCAACCGCGCGCTCTATTGCGCCAGCAAATGGGGTCTCGAAGGGATGAGCAAGAGCTTCGCGCTCGATCTCGCCCCGCACGGCATCCGCTCCAACACCATCGCACCGACCTTCATCGAGACGCCGCTGACCAAGCCGATGTTCGAGGATGCCGCGTTCAAGGCCAGCGTCCTCGCCAAGATCAAGCTCGGCCGCATCGGACAGGTCGAGGACCTGATGGGCGCCATCCAGTTCCTCGCTTCCGACGCTTCCGCCTTCATGACCGGGACCAGCCTCGTCGTCGACGCCGGCTGGACCGCCGACTAGGATCATCTCGGATGTTCGAACCCTTTCCCGGAAACTATGTCTGGAACCTGGGCATCAACCTGGCGCTCATCTGCGGCGGTAACCACGGCGAGCTCGACGAAGTCTGCCGGCCGGTCCGCGAAGCCGCCAAAAGAGGCGCCGATGCCGGTTCCGCCGCACTGTTCGACAGCTGGATCGCGGTTGCCGACCAGGTCGCGGCCAACGCGGCGGCCGACGAAGCCGCAGGCTATCGGCTGTCGGCCGGGTCCAAGTTCCTGCGCGCGGCCGGCTATTATCTTTCGGCCGAACGGCTGCAGAGCCGCGACTATGCCCCGCGATGGGCGGCCTATGACAAGGGCCTCGCGCTTTATCATCACGGCAGCGCGCTGCGCGGCCTGCACGTCGACAAGGTCGAGATTCCCTATGAAGGTTCGAGCTACACCGGCATCTTCGTCCACGACGGCTCGGGCACGCCGCGACCGACCCTGGTCTCGGTCAACGGCCTCGATTCGATGAAGGAGCAAGTGAATCTGGCCGGGCACGGGGCAGTGAACCTCGAGCGCGGCATGAACACGCTGTTGCTCGATCAGCCCGGCACCGGCGAGGCGATCCGCAAGCGGGGTCTGCCGGCGGTCTACGATGCCGAACGCTGGGGCAGCCCGGCGTTCGACTATCTGCTGACGCGCAGCGACGTCGACCATGCAAAAATCGGCATTTTCGGGCTCTCCTTCGGCGGGTACCACGCGCCCCGCATCGCGGCGAACGACTCTCGCTATGCCCTGTGCGCTGTGATGGGCGCCAACCATGTCTGGGGCCAAAGGCAGCGTGAACGGGTTCAGAACGAGGGCGAGAACCCCGTGCCGCATTATTGGGACCATGTGATGTGGGTGTTCGGCATCGAGGATCGTGACGCGTTCCTAGCCTATGCCGACCAGATCACGCTCGACGGCCAGGTCGAAAAGATCCGCGTGCCGTTCCTTATCACGCACGGCGAGAACGATCGCCAGATCCCGGCGTACAATGCGCAGATGAGCTACGACCAAGCGGTCAACAGCCCCAAGCGGACTTTGCGAATGTTTACAAAGGCCGATTTCGAGGTCGAGCATTGCGGCGCCGACAACGGCACCGGGATGCGCGACTATATCGCCGACTGGTGCGCGGAAACCTTTGCCGAGATCGGCTGATGGCCGAATTCAGCTTCCACCACGGCGGCGTCTCGGTGCCGAGCCTCGACGAGGCGATCGGCTGGTACGGCCGCGTGCTTGGATTCGAGGTCGAGAAGCGATTCTGGATCGAAGCGGCACAGAGCCACACCGCGATGGTCCGCAAGGGTCCGCTGCGCTTCGAGATCTTCGAAGTCGAAGGGGCCGCGCCGCTGCCCGACGATCGCCGTTCGCCACTGCGCGATCTCAAGACACATGGTAACAAGCACCTCGCCTTTCGCGTGCCCGATCTCGAAGCGTTCCTGGCCGAGATGCAGGACAAGCAGGTCGATGTGGCCTTCGTGGTGCGCGAAAGTTTCGGCAAGGGATGCTTCATCCGCGACTGCGCGGGCAATCTCATCGAGTTCGTCGAAGAACCCAAGGGCTGATTCCCACGGCCCGCGAGCGGAGAGACAAGATGATTCACGAAATTGCCACGCTGACGATCGATCCCGCCCGGGCGGCCGACTTCGAAGCCGCCGTCGCACAGGCGGAGCCGCATTTCGAAGCGGCACGCGGCTTCGTCTCCTTCGGCCTGCAGCGCTCGATCGAGTATCCAGAGCGCTATCGCCTCGTGGTCGGCTGGGAGAGCGTCGAGGCGCATATGGTCGATTTCCGCGAGTCCGCGGGCTTCCAGGCGTGGCGCACGCTCGCTGGGCCGTTCTTCGTCGCGCCGCCGGCAGTGGAGCATGTCGCGACGGTCATCTGACCGGCAACGGCCGGTCAGATCGCGTGTTCGTCCGCTTCCGTGATCTCGGCGAGCTTTCCGCTGACCGGCAGCTTGCCGGGCGCGGCCTTGCGAAATGGCTCGAAGCTCTTGCGGTCGGCGTCGAAGCGCATGTCCCAGGGGATATTGTCGCCGCGGAAGATCGGCGGGGCATTGTTCGACCAGAGCAGCGATCCGAAACGGAAATCCCAGGCGCGCGGGACCCAATTGTCGTCGAGATAGTCGGTGTCGGCGTGGTACTCGGCTTCGCCGGCATGGCCGGGAATCTCGCAATAATAATAGATCGCGGATGAGATACGGTGGCGCGAGATGCCTCCGGAGGTGTTCATCGTGGTATTCCTCCAGCCCTTCGCCTCCATGATGTTCGCGCCGAGCATGACTTCGTCGATGTCGTCGCAACCGAAGGCGATGTGCATGAACTTGAAATGGTCCGGCGCGATCGGCAGGTCGCAGTTGACCCAGAAGATCGAGTGATGCTCGAACGTGCCCGAAGCGCGGGCGAAGATCCCGGTACCCTTCGAATGATCGGTGTAGCGAAAGCCGAGATGGCGTTCGTAGAACTCGAAGCTGCCGACATAGTCCGGGCTGAAGAAGACGACATGGTTGATCGTCTTGGGTATCGCCCTGGCACGCCAGACGCGGTGCTGGTTGAACCGCGGATAAGAACTCGGCGTGTTCACGGGAGACGCCTCGCTCACGACTGGCCGCTTGCCCCACACGCGCAATGCGATGGGCTGGCCATCGGGGCAGACGGCGTGGACCGTGCCATCGGCATCGCGTGAGATGGGGACCTCGCTCGCCAAACTCGCCGCGATGCGTTCGAGGCTGGCGACGCTCTCCACGCCCCACACGGTCTCCTTGACGCCGTCGCCGGGGAACGGGTCCGGCGTGGGCAAACGCGCGTCGCCGTGACGATAGAGGATCAAGCGGCTGCCCGAGGCGAGCCGGAACGCGGCCTCGTCCTCGGTCGCCTGCTCGAGCGGCAGACCGAAGTCGACCCAGAAGCGCTTGTGTTCGGCAAGATCGGCAACGCCGAAGACGACGCTTTCAACGCCAAGGACGCTCATGACTTCTCCCCAGTTCGGCTGGCTTCTTTATGAGGGCGCCGCTCCTCCGCGAGAAATTCATTGAATCGAATGCACGCTAACCACTTGCTCGATAGCGTATTCACTCATCTGCTGAACCCCACACCCGTCATCCCCGCGAAAGCGGGGACCCAGGGTGGCAGAGGAGGTCGCGTGTGGCCCTGGGTTCCCGCTTTCGCGGGAATGACGAGGAGGGGATTGTGCGCGCAAATCCCTCAAAGTAAGCGCCTATGCGCTTTCGCGGGGATGACGATGGTAGACTGGCCTTCGCGGGTTGACCGCCAGCTCGAATTGGCGCCGATGTAGACGTGTGAATCCCATAGCCCTGAAGGGGAGGGGCTTAAGAGGCAGTGCGTGCAAACCTGATCGCGTTCAAATCTAATCCCTGCGGAACAGCATCGTGAGCAGGAACATGAAGGTCCTGAGATCGATCAGCTTGAGCGCCGCCCGCGCCTCCGAGGGGGTGATCTTGGCGACCATCGGCATGGCGCCGAAGATCTTGCCGCGAACCACCAGTGCGTTCCCGGCAGGTTCGAGCTTGCGGATCGCCATGAGTTCGTTGCCCTGCGCGTCCAGGATCCGGGCGACCGGAAGCTTTGTGGCATTGCTCACTGCACGGCCCTCCCGCAGACCTTGTCGTAGTCGAGTCCAATGTCGTCCATCATCTGGATCGCAGTCGCGCGGCCAGCGCCGAACACGCCGCCGCCCGGGTGCATGAAGGGGCCCGTCAGGTAGAGTCCCTCGACTCCCGGCACGCGGAAGGAGCCGAGATCGGGCGTTGGGCGATGGCCGGCCGATTGGTAGAAGAACGGCGCGCATCCGTGCGCGTCGCCTTCGACCATCGAGTTGGGACTGCCGCGCTCGTGATCGCGCGGGGAGCATATCTTGCGGCCCAGGATATTGTCGTCGCCGAGATTGATGAAGAATTTGCGGTACTGCGCCAGCGCGCGGTCGGCATGTTCCTCCTTCACCGCATCCCAGCTTACCGGACCATCGGGGTGGAGCCGGTAAGGCGCGAAGTTCACGCCATAAAACACCCCCGCCCCGTCCGGTGCGCGGCTCGGATCGAAGATCGTGTTGTCGCCCCCGGCGATCAACCGCGGGCTGACCTCGCCGCGGCGAAGCTTGTCATATTCGAGGCACATGTCGCGCACGGTGTAGAAGTCCATCAACTCGGTCATCATCGCGTTGCAGTCGTTGCCGACCTTGAGCTGCAGCCGTTCCTTGAGCGCGAGGTGCGTGAGATTGATCGAGAAGGTCGACTGGGTGACGCGCTCGGCGCGCCGCAGCACGGGTTCGGGCGTCTCGCCGACGAACTGGCGCAGCTTGTGCGGGTGGATCTGGCCGATCACGCCGTCGCGGGCGAGGATCTGCTCGCCGCTCTCCAGCTCGACGCCGATCGCCTTGCCCGACGCGACGAGCACTCGACCGACCGGGGAGCTCACGCGGACCTCACCGCCGAAATGCTCGAGCGCGCGAACCAGTGCGTGCGACAATTGCCCCGAGCCGCCCTTCGGCATCGAGCAGCCAAAGCTGTGGATGATCCCGGGCATCACGAACGCTCCCATGCCGGTGCCGAGCTCGTCGGGCATCTGCAGGTTCTCGGTCACCATTCGAACGATGTGGAGCTTGAGCAGGTCGCTGTCGAAATAGGCATCGACGATATCGAGCGCGCTGCGCTGCATCAGGTCGAGGAGGAACCGGCCCTCGTCGGACTGGTCCATCATCGCGACGAACGCGCCCAGCGGGAACGGCGGCGAATAGAGCCCACTCATCAGCATCGGCAGCGCCACCTGGCTCATCTGCACGAATTTGCGGTAGGCCTCGGCATCCTTTGCAGATGTCACTCGCGCCAGTTCCTGGCAGGTGCGGTCGAGATCCTTGTACGAGCGAATGACCGTCCCATCTTCCCAGATCGAGACGTGGACGAGATCGGGGTAGATATATTCGAGCCCGAATTTCGACAGCAGGCCGAGCTCGTCCTCGCGCAACAGCGGGTTGCCCTGGATCATGATGTGCACGTTGGAGTGCTCGTCGTGCCAGAACCCTGGGCGGATCAGCTCGCGCGTGGAGACGCCGCCGCCGTAATGAGGCTTGGCCTCGAGCACGAGCACCTTCTTGCCCGCCTTCGCCATATATGCGGCGGCGGTGAGACCATTGTGCCCCCCGCCCATGACGACGATGTCGATCATGGTCATCTCACTCTTCTCCGAACAGGAGGTCGCGGAAGCCCGCGATCCCGGGGACGTGACTGGCGCCTCCCCCGTCGCACACCAGCACATGGCCGGTAATATTCACCGCCGCGGGGGAAGCGAGGAATGCGACTGCCTGGGCGATGTCATCGGGATCGCCGAGCTGGTCGCGGAGCGTTTCGTCCTCGACCAGTTTGCGGAGCGCGGGCGGGAAAGCATCGCGCAGTGCCGGTGTCATCGTCATCCCGGGGGCGACGGCATTGCAGCGAACGCCGGCCTTGCCGTGGCTCGCCGCAATCGCACGCGTCATCTGGATCAGCGCCGACTTACTGCTCGAATAGGCGGCCTGGATGATATGCCCCTGCAGCGCGAGATTGCTGACGGTATTGACGATGCAGCCGCGTGTCTTGCGCAGATGCGGCAGCGCGGCGCGGCAGGCGATCATCGTTCCCCGCACGTTGATCGCATAGGTGCGGTCCCACAGCGCGGTGGGCATATGCTCGATATCGCTGTCGGCTTGGGCGATGTCCGGTCCCAGCAGCGCGGCGTTGTTGTGGAGGATGTCGAGCCGCCCATAGTGCCGGATGGTTTCGGCAATCATCGCTTCGGTCGACGCCTCGCTTTCCAGGTCGACCCGGATCGCAACGGCGCCCGCGAGCGCGCCCGACACGGCCTGGGCAGCTTCGAAGGCGATGTCGGCAATGGCGACTTTCGCGCCGCGTGCCGTCAGCAGCCGCGCAGTGGCGGCGCCGATGCCCCCCGCCCCACCGGTGACGACGGCGACCTTTCCGTCAAGGCGAATGGCATCGCCGGACATGCGCTTCTCTCCCCATGTTTCAACTTGCGGGGACTCTCCATAAGGTGCGTCGCGAACACCGGAAGAAGGCACTTTTTTGTGCCCGAGGGAGCGATGGGACGGGCCGACGATACCGACTTGGCGCAGCGCTCCGGGCTCGCTTCGCTTGCCGCCGAGATGGCCGAGCATGGCACGTCCCGCGAGGCGCCCGTGCGCGAAGTGATGGGGCTGCTCGGCGATCGCTGGTCGACGTTGATCCTGCTGGTGCTTGCTATCGGCGAATGGCGTCATGCCGAACTGCGCAGGGCGCTCGCGCGGCTGTCGGCCGAGCAGGCGATCTCGCAGCGAGTCCTGACGCTGAAGCTGCGGACGCTTGAACGCGACGGCTTCGTGCTGCGCAGCGTGACCGACGATGTCCCGCCGAAGGTCAGCTACGGCCTTTCGACGCTGGGGAAGGCGTTGCACGGCCAGACCCGCGCAATGATCGCCTGGGTCAATGCGAACGAGCAGGCGATTCTCGCCGCGCGCGACGCGTTCGATCGTGCGGACGACTGAGCCAAGGGCCTGTCCTCCTGTCCGGGACAGGCGCTATCGCTGCGGGTGGTTCATCCGGTATTCGATCTCCATCGTCTCGCGCTCGGCCTCGTCGATGGCGAGCGGGACGACATTGCTCGCCGGCTTGACCTTCGCGCCGGCTGCCGCGTGTAGCCGTTCGACCACCCAGCGCACCGCCCGATCGTTGTTGTTGGCGATGTTCCACTGGATCGCTTCGCGGATCGGCGGGATGTCGAACGGGATTTCGCGCATGACCAGCGGCAGGCTATCGACGATCCGCTCCGCCATGCGTCGATGGACGGTGGCGATGCGGTTGGTGCCGATGACGAGACCGGGCAGCGACAGGAAGGTCGGCGCGACCACTTCGACGCGGCGCTGTTGCCGCTGGCGGCGCACGAACCAATCCTCGAACGCCGGCACGCGCGCTTTGCCGAAGCGGGCAGTGACATGGCCGAGCGAGAAATAGAGTTGGCGCGTCATCTCGGCCGCCATCGCCGGATTGTTGCGATCGCCGACGACGACATAATCGTCCTCGAACAGAATCTGGCTCGGGTGATCGGAGGAAACGGCGATATCGAGCGTCAGCAGCAGGTCGATATGGCCGCGGTCGATCGCCTCGATCGGATTGTCGCCCATCGGCTGGATCTCGAAGCGGATGTTCGGCGCCGATTTCTCGAGCTCGGCAAGCGTCTCGGCTAGCAATACCTCGGTCGAATAGTCGGAGGCCATGATGCGCAGCTGCCGCTCCGCCGTTGCCGGATCGAAGGGCGGCGCGACGGCGACAGTGGTGCGGATCTGCTCGAGAACCGCGCGGACCGGCTCGATGAGCTCCTCGGCGCGCGCAGTGAGGATCATGTGGCGGCCCTTCACCACCAGCAACTCATCGCCGAAATATTCGCGGAGTCGCCCGAGCGCGCTCGAGGTCGCCGACTGCGACAGGCAGAGACAGTCGGCGGCAAGGCTGACGCTGCGCTCGGTCAGCAGCGCATCGAGTGCGACAAGGAGGTTCAGGTCGAGCCTGCCGAAACGCATCGCCATCTCCCGGCCCTCCTTCCCGGACGTCTATGCGAGGGTCGCGAGGGCGCTGGCGACAAGTTTAGCAGCATCGCCGTCATGCGCAAAACCGGCTCGTTCGGCGGCAGGCGTAGCCAGCGGCGGTTGGGCGGCGAAGGCTGCTTCGAGCGCGGCGTCGGGGGCATAGTCGACCAGATCCGCCGACACACCGCACTGACGCGCGATCTCGGCTGCCAGCGCGCCCATCGCGATCCGCTGCGCCGGCAAGGTGACCGCACGGCCGGGGGGCAGCAAAGCCGTATCGAGCGCCAGCGCATGGATGAAATTGTCCGCGACACAGGCAACCGACTGCGCCCAGATGTGCCCTTCGGCCGAGACCGGGCAGGTAAACGCATCGCCTGCTCGCAGCGCATGGAAGAGGTCGGACATGAATGCCGATTTCATGCCCGACGGCCCCTTCGGCCGGGCGAGGATGCCGGGCAGGCGTATCGTCACGCCGTCGATCAGGCCGCGATTGGAGAACATCGTCACTGCGTGCTCCATCATCGCCTTGTGTCCGCCGTAGATCATCTTCGGCGACAGCGGCGTGTCGTCGTCGACGAACTCGGGCAGCGGATCGCCGAACACTGCGATCGAACTGGCATAGACGACTCGCAGACCAGGTGACGCCGTGCCGGCTTCGACCAGGAGATCGTACATCGCGTCGAGATTGATCCGGCGGCTCGCCGCGGGATCGGCTTCGGCTGCGCCGCCCGGGACGGTAGCGAGATGGATCAGCGCGTCGGGACGGCCGGCGAGCGCGCGCGCACGCACGGCAAGGTCGCCGAGATCGCCGGCAACGACATCGGCACCAGCGGCAATTCCTCCTGCCGCGCTGTCGATTGCGACGACCGTATCGCCGCGCGCGATCAGCCGGCGGACGATCGCGCGGCCCACGAACCCGCCTGCGCCGGTTACGACAATCCGCATCGTGCCTTCTCCCGGCCCTCACGCACCGATACGCGCATAGTCGTCATCAGCGCCTTTCACTTGCGGCGACATAGTCGGATGGCCCCGCCAAATCCCTTTGATTCTATGGATAGTTACGCATCCATGCTTCGCATTTGCCTCCTCGCCATGCATTTCGCAGGGGTGTGCAATGACTGGGGAGACCATCAGCAGCATCGCCTCGGCGCTTGTCGTAGGCGGCGGCATCGGCGGCATGGCGGCGGCGATCAGCCTCGCCGAGCGTGGCGTGAAAATCGCACTGATCGATCTCGATCCGGCGTGGCGAGTCTATGGCGCCGGCATCACGATCACGGGGCCGACGCTCCGCGCCTATCGCCGGCTCGGCTTGTTGGATGCGATCAAGGCCGAAGGCGCGATCACCAACCAGACGCGTCTGTTCCGGTACGATGGAACCCACCTTCACGACCTCGACGAACCGGTGATCGAGGAAGGCCTGCCGGCGACCGGCGGGATCATGCGCCCGGTGCTGCACCGGATCATGCAGGCGCGGGTGAAGGAACTGGGGATAGCCGTACGGCTCGGGCTCACTGTCGATGCACTCGACAACCGCGGTGACGGCGTCGACGTGCGTTTTTCCGATGGAACCGCGGGCCGCTATGATCTGGTCATCGGGGCGGACAGCGTGGCGTCGCGCGTGCGGGATCTCGCCTTTCCGCACATGGGTCCGCCGCTCCCGACCGGACAGGGCTGCTGGCGAATCTCGATCCGCAGGCCCCCAGGACTCGATACCGGAGAGTTTTTTCTCGGCCACCCCAATCCCTGCGGGATCACGCCGTGCAGCCGCGACGCGGTCTATATGTGGATGCTGACTCCGCACGAGGAACGCGAGAGTTTCATGGATGAAGACGAACTCTTCGCCTCGCTCAAGTGCCTGCTCGCGGACTTCGGCGGCAACGCGGGCTGGATCCGCGACAATATGACGCGCCAGGACTGGATCAATTACCGTCCGCTTGCCGCCGCGCTTCAGCCGAAGGACTGGTATTGCGGCCGGATCGTCCTGCTCGGGGACGCAGTCCACGCCACGACGCCGCACCTTGCCTCGGGCGCAGGCATGGCGGCGGAGAGCGGCATCGTGCTGGCGGAAGAGCTCGCGCGAGCGGAAACCGCGGAGGCGGGCCTGCTCGCCTATCAGGAGCGACGGTTCGAGCGTTGCCGCGACGTCATCGAGTCCAGTATCGCGATTGGCCGTATGCAACTCGAACATGCGCCGGCCGAAGCGCATGCGACACTGCTGGAAGCGGCGTTGGCCAGACTCAACGAGCCGTTCTAGGGCGTAGACTCATTAAACAGCCTATCGGCTCCCGCCCCGACGACGGACATTCTGAGTGGTTTTTGCGCCGCCCAAATGCAGCCATTCCAGTCAGACTTTGGGGCAAGCGATCTTGGGGATTTTTATCTGTCCGCCGTCGGAAATGAGGCCCAACATCGGCGGTTTGTTGCGCGAAATAAACACCGGGACCAACTCGCCAAGTGGATAGTCTTTATAAGCATGCATCTGCCCGGACGGATCGGTTCGAAATGAAAACCCTGTCTCGGCGATAATAAGATATCCCTCTTTTCCAGGCTCGATGGTCATCTTAATTGATTTTATAGCTGGATCATTTATGGATATTAAGCCAGGAATAACCTGGATAATAGGCGAATTGTCTACGCGTTAGCAGCCATTCAACGTCGAAATTGGCGGAAGCGAGGGCTTCACCAGCGCGATCAGGCCAAACACAAGAACGAAGCCGGGAAAGAGAACAAGGGCGATACCCCGCCACAGCGCCCGATGGGTGGCTCGGTCTTGCTCCGACATTCTTACGGGATCGATCACGTCATACTTTTCGCATGCGTGGTCTAAGGTCGTCTAGTGGGCGGAGGCATGTCCGAATGTCTGCTTGCAACTTCGGCTGTCAAAAACGTGCCCGTCGGCAACCCACCCACTTCTCGGCGGTCCGGTGTCATCGCTAGATACGATCCGCCTGAAAGCCGCCTGACGGGATGCGCCCCAGTTGCAGACATATCGATGGACGGCCAATGTGACGCAATGCGGACTATGTTCATCATCGTAATTGGCACAGCGTTGCTGTCTGGCTGAGCTAGCAAACCCGTCCCGGCGAACGTCGCGGAGGGATGTTATCGCTTCGACGATGGAACGCCTTTCTTTCGGGTCGCCGGTCAGACGGCCATATTAGTCGACCAGTCCAGACTAAAATCCTTCAAGATCGGGCCTTGGAAGTCCGAAGGGAGCGAGGTGGAAGTTACCCCAGCGTTCTTCTTACATGATGGCACAGTTAGCGCTCCCGCAGGGGCTGTCAGAATGGCGGAAGCCGTGACCACGCTCTCGTCGGGGGTTGTGCAATATAAGCGGGCAAACGATCAAATTATGTTGTCGATACCCGTTGAGGCATTCGGATGGGCGACAGTGCACCTTGGAAAGCCATGCTGATCGAACTGGGCGGCTGCTAACCGGTAATCCTTATCGAAAGCGGCATGGCGGCTTTCCACCCAATGTCGGCCGTTCAGGGGCGGAAGATTCGGGCCGCAGGCCGTAGATTGCGTCGATCTTGATGTATCGATCGCAATGAGAATGTGACCGGCACCGGCAAGCCCTCGGACAAGCGCACGTCCGACAAACCCACCAGCGCCGGTCACCGTGACTTTCTTCTCGGCAGACCCTCAGAAGTTGCCGGACAGTCGCAGCCCAAAGGTGCGCGGGGCCGAGAAGTGCCCGACTGCGAGGCCGATCGGCGCGGCTTGGGGTGCGAGGTCGCGGCGCTTGTTCTCGAGATTGCGAACATAAGCGGTGAGCGACCATTTGCTGTCGGTGGAGCGAAGCGTCAGCGATGCATCGGTCGTCCAGAAGGCCGGGATATTCTCGAACGCAAGATATTCGAAGCCGCCCCACTGCCGGTCGCGCCAGGCGGACTCGACATTGGCAACCAGCTCCAGTTCCTCACTCACTCGAACGACCTGCTCGGCCCCAAGGTTTACGGTCCACTTCGGCGAAAACAGAAGCGGATTGCCCGAGCAGTTGAAGTCCTTGACCGGCGCGCCGCCGGCCGTGGCGCCGGTGAACGTGAACGGGCAGGCGAAGTTGTCGCGCGGAGCGGCGGTAAAGAGATGCAGGTCGTCGTACTTGGCATCGAGATGCTGGACCTTCGCGTTGAACATCGTCCCGCGGGCCGGCTTGACGAGCAGATCGACATCGAAGCCCTTGATCGTCGAGCGCCCGGCGTTCTCGCTCGAATTGATCAGCGTCCCCGAGGGGTCGACCGTGAAGTAGGTGATCTGCTGGTCGCGATATTTCCAGACAAAGGCTTCGAGGTTGAGCTGGATGCGGTTGCCAAGGAAACGGTTCTTCGAACCGATCGTGTAGGCTGTGATGAACTCGGGCTTGTAGCGAGTCTTGCTCTCGGTCATCTGAAGGCCGCCCGCACGATAGCCGGTCTCGACCGTAGCGTAGAGCAGGTTCCGCTCGGTCAGGTCGAACTCGGCCGACGCCTTCCACGTCGTGCGCGAGAAGCGCAGCGTATCGACTACCGGGTTATAGGTCTTGAGGATCGCACCGACGCCAGTGAGCAGCGGGAAGACCTGGTATCCGGCCTGGACCGTAGCGTTCGGCGCGATCCAGTTGTTCGCCTTGAGCCAGTTGATCGTGTCGGTCTGGTTCAGGAAGTTGGGGTAATAGGGCATGGCCCCTGGATTCGCACAACCGACTCCGAATGAGGCCGGCGGCGTTACCAGCGCGGGCGGCAGCCCCCCGCAGAAGGTAATGAAATTGTTGATCAGGCCGTCGATCGACTTCTGGTCGTGCGTGAAGCGCGCGCCGCCGATCAGCCGGAAGCGATCGGAGACGTTGGCAGTGAGTTGTCCAAATGCCGCATAGCTATCGGTCTTGTGGCGATAGTCGACGATCGGCAGCACGAACTCCTGGTTATACTGGTTGTTGGCCTTGATCTTTTCATTGAAGTAGAACCCGCCGACGACATAGTCGATCATCGCTGCCTTTCCGGCAAGGCGCGCTTCGACGCTGGTCTGGCGGATCTTCTCGTTGGTCATGGCCGTATTGAAGGCCGGACCATAGAGAAGCGTATGGTCCTCGCTCTCGCGATAGGCCGGAATGATCGTCAGCTTGCCGATGCCGGTCTTCCAGTTGAGTTCGGCATTGACGCCCCAGTAGGTGCTGTCCATCCGCTGATCGGAGTTCATCGGCCCGAGAAGCGCAAAGGCCGGAGCGCCGAGGTTGTGGCTGCGGAAGGTATTGGCCGCAGGCGTGTTGAAGCCCTCATTCTCGTCAAGTCCCGAGGCGAAGAAGCTATATCCGCCCGAGGCGTTTGGCACGAAGGCGCCGAGGTACGAGCCGCCGATGCCCTTGCCGCCCAGGTGCGTATAGTCCGCACCGACGCGCAGCGAGAGGTCGCTGGAAGGCTCGACCAGGAACTGCCCACGCAGCGAATAGCGCTGCAGGTCGTCCGTACCGTCGCGGTTATAGCCATCGTGCACCGAATAGGCAGCGCCAAGACGCAGCGCGCTGTTGCTGCTGATGCCGAGATTGACGTGGGCATCGGTATCGACGGCGTTGAAATTGCCGAAGCCCAGATTGAAGGCCATCGAATTTCGGCCGATTTCCGGGTGGGCCGGAATCACGTTTACGGCCCCGCCCGTGGCGTTGCGGCCGTAGAGAATGCCCTGCGGCCCCTTCAGCACTTCGACGCGCGCGAGATCGTAGAACGCGGCGCCGAACACGCCTCCGCCGCGACCAAGCACCACACCGTCGTAGCTCGGCGTCACCGCAGGATCGACGTAGCTGCTGGTGGTTATGTTGCCGACACCGCGGATGAAGATGGACGAAATGTTGCCGCCAGGCGCCGGAAGCGAGATCGCCGGGACCGCCTTGGTAATGTCGAGCGCATTGGCAATTCCGCGCTGGGCTAGGTCAGCGCCCGATACCGCATCGATCGCAAGCGCGGCTTTCTGCAGACTTTCTTCCTTGCGCCGGGCCGTGATGACGATCTCTTCGATTCCGGAAGAGTCCGAAGCGGTCGAAGCGGTCGAAGCGGTCGACGCGGCCGACGCGGCCGACTGCGCTTCCTGAGCGAAACTGGGCGTGGCAACGGCCATTGCGGCGATTGCCGCGGTTACGAGAAGCGCACTGCGCATGGAAAATTCCCTCCCCTTTTGCAGGATATTTTGCATGGCGCCGGATAGGGGCTGCGCGGCTGAAACTCCCGACGTTTGTATCAATGCATTCCTATCCACGGGTTCGAATGCATGCGTCGCAAGCGCGCGGGCCGGACAGATCTCGCGAACCATTTGCGTGGATACGTACCTATCGAG